>Ga0182027_10004287_pt1 | contig 22184 bp, 21 predicted proteins | sample 712E1DmetaG_FD_121300 | JGI IMG/M metagenome (GOLD analysis project Ga0182027, IMG submission 121300) | Permafrost microbial communities from Stordalen Mire, Sweden - 712E1D metaG (Illumina Assembly) | ecosystem: Environmental > Terrestrial > Soil > Wetlands > Permafrost | place: Sweden... | reverse complement strand
TCCTAGCCTCGGTTCTGTTTCACCTGATCTGCGATCCAGGGATAAGTTTGGGCGATGCCATCCTTAAGGAAATAATTCGGTTTCCAACCGGTGGAATAAATGCGGGCGTTGCTGAAGTTGCGCGACTGCACCCCGACCGGCCCTTCAACATGTTTGATATTAATCTTCTTCCCGGAGACTTCTGCCACCGTATGGACCAGCTCATCCACACTGACATACTGCGGGCAGCCGATGTTGGCGGGACCTTCCAAGTCGGAATGCATCAACAGGTAGATTCCTTCCACCATGTCGGCCACGTAGGTATAGGAGCGGATGGCCGTGCCATCCCCCCAGACTTCGATCGTGCCGCCATCCGGCTGTTCGGCCACCTTGCGACAGATGGCCGCCGGGGCTTTCTCCCGTCCACCCCGCCAGGTACCTTCCGGGCCATAACAGTTCTGGAAGCGTGCGATCCTGACCTGCATGCCATACCGGCGGGCATAGGCCATGGCAACGCGTTCCGAGTACAGTTTTTCCCAGCCATACTCGTTATCGGGGTTGGCAGGGATCGCACCGGCTTCGGTCATCTCCGGCTCACCGGGCTGCATATCGCGGTACACGCAGACCGAGGAGGAAAAGAAATAGCGTGGGACGCCCAGCTCAGCGGCAGTGTTGGTCATGTGGATGTTGATGAGGGCACTGTTGTGCATAATCTCGGTCTCGGCCGAATGGATGAAACCCATGCCGCCCATATCAGCCGCCAATTGGTAGACTTCATCGAATGTGTCGGCATCGACAGTCAGGGCAGTCCGGGAGTTTTCAGGCAGGCGCAGGTCCAACTGCAGGAATTCGTCTGCCTGCGTGGGGGCAAATTCAGGCTGTTTGATATCCACCCCGCGCACCCACATGCCCTCTTTTTTTAGCTTCTTGACCAGATGACCACCGATGAAACCGCCCGCTCCACAGACCAAAGCTTTTTTCATATTATCGTCTCCAAAAATAATATAGCGTACCTGGAACTTATCCGGCGTATTCTCCAGCCAGGCAGTAAACTGCGCTGATAAATCCGCCTTAACCTGTCTTCATTATAGGAGAATTCCCACTCGAGTCAAGTATCCATCCGGGTGAGGCCAGGGCTTTCACAAAGTCGCTGGCTTTTTGGATGTATTGGCCTGACTCCCGCCGCACCCCCCAGAAAACGTGGGCAGGCATGGTTGAAAAAAGAGATTTTTGGTGTGTGGTTGGTCAGCTGCGCCCACGAACCACGCATCAAACCCCTTTCTGTCAAGCTACTTTGTGAAAGCCGTGCGGGTGAGGGGCAGTTCAAGAAGAAACCTGACATCAAGTAATCTGGTAAAATGGGATTAAGCATCCTGCCGGTTATGCGCTGCAAGGATTACCGGGCCGGCAAGCTCACCGCAGCCAGTGCAGGGATGTTCATGCCCACCGTCGATTCCCACATCGCAGCCGTTTCATGTATCCGGTACCTCTAATTAATCCGATGACTATTTTCCAAGAAAGGGAAAAAATATGAAAAAACATATTCGTTATTTTGCTATAGTTTTAATCTTGGCAATGGTAGGGCTAAGCGCCTGTGGAGGCGCAGCGGCCGGAACTCCCACACCCACTGCCACGCCCGTAGACATTTCAGCCATCTTCACGGAGGCCGCCCAGACTATCTTCTTCCAGCTCACCCAGCAGGCCCCCACCATTACGCCCACGCCGCTTTTCACCAACACCCCAACCCTGCCCCCCGCGACGCCGGTGACACCCTCCGCGACCGTCCAGCAATGTGAAGCTTCAACCTTTGTAACGGATGTCACCATCCCGGATAACACGCAAATGGCCGTCAACCAGCATTTCACCAAGACCTGGCGCGTGATGAACACCGGCACATGTACATGGATCACCACATTCTATCTCGGCTTTGCGTATGGCGAACAGATGGGCGGCCAGACGAAGATAGCCCTACCATCTGCGGTTGCAACCGGGCAGACCGTGGACCTTTCGGTCAGTTTGACGGTACCCAACAAGACCGGCAAATTGACAGGAGTCTGGTCGCTTTTCGATGCTGGAGGCAATACTATCGGGAAACCACTGACTGTCGTGGTCAATGTGGGTGTTCCGAGCGCCACTGCGACACCCGGCCTTACCGCCACCAATACCATCACTCCAACGGAGACCCCTACACCTTAATTTGGATTTGCCGGATTAAAAAGAATATTAATACGAAAAACCTGCGGTGCACAAAGGAAGACCTTTGTGCACCGCAGGTTCGCTTTTCCTTATGGAAGCCTTTTCAAAACCTGCCTAGGGGATATATCTGGCTACCATTTTTTGGATGGTGCTCGCGCCGCGCAGGGTCGATTTTACCCCAAGCGTCTTTTCCAGTTCTGCGTTGGAAAAGGTCGATTCGCTTTGCTTTTTTTGGCACAACCAGTAGATCTCGCGGGCATGCGGCACAAACATATCGATGGCGCTTGTTAATCCCATCAACTTCTGAATTGCCGAATCGTCGAGGGGAGTACATAAAAAGACAATGTTGAAGGCGGTGGCTGCATCCAGCTCGGATTGTGCGAAGGCCTGGTAAGCGGCAAGTTGGGTCAATTCCTGCTCCGAGCGGATAAATGTGGCAACTTCATAGCCCAAAGCGCCCTGGAGTCCGGAGGCGATCTTCAGTTCGAGCGCAGCGGCGTTCGGATCAGTGGATTGGAATATCAGATTACCGCTGGCGATAAAGGTCTCTATATTCGATAACCCGAAAGACTCACCCAGCTTGCGCAGAGTTTCCATGGTAACAGTATGCCCGCCCACATTGATTGCGCGCAGAAAAGCAAAATAGCGCAACATCACAGCCTGCCCACCAGCGCCCGGAGATAAGTATTCATCTTGAAGCCCTGGCCTGAAAGGAGCGCCTGGGCCCGGAACATGCCGGAAACGGCGCGCAGGATCAGCAACGCCGTAAGCGCCAGCAAGGCCGCCGCCAGCGCAGCCTGCCACCATGGCACCCCGCCGGCCGAGAGGCGCGCCATCATCGCCACCGGAGCGGAGAGCGGGAACAGGCTCAGCCCGGTCGCGATGGCCCCGTTGGGGGATTCCATGAAAACGCTGCTGCTCAGGAAGAGCGGCACCATCAGCGGCAGCATGATGACAAAGGTGGCCTGGGAAGCCTCGCGCAAGTTGGGAGCTAGCGCACCCAGCCCGGCCATCAGGCTGGCGTAAACGGCGTACCCGAGCACGAAGAAAACCAATCCCCAGGCCAGGAACGAGATGGGCAGGTGAATATTGGAAGGCAGCTTGAAGGTCTGCCCACTCAGGTTCAACAGGATGAAGCTGGTGCCGAACCACAGCAAGGTCTGTCCCAGCCCAACCAGGCCCAGCCCAAGGATCTTGCCGGTCAGCAGTTGCCGCGGCGTAACGGAGGTCAGCAGCAGCTCCATCATACGGTTCTCCTTTTCCTTTGAAACGTTACCCAGCAGCAGGCTGGCAGAGCCGATGATTAACATGTAAAACAGCAAGGTAATGATATAAGGAGTCCAGAGCGCCAGGGCATTCTTCTGGTCAGGCTGGGGAGCCGTTGCCAGGGAAACATCCTGCAAGTTCCTGGGACCGTTAATTAGGCTGGCGAACGAGGCGTCTCCGCCCACCAGGTTCACCTGCAACAGCCAGGTAAAATTCCCGGAAAGGTTGCCGCCGGAAGCGAGCGGATTGAAGTCCGGACGGATGTAGGTTACTTTGCCATCCCGGATGTAGTTGGGCGAGACAATATAGAAAGCCGAGATCTGCCCGGCTTGCATGGCCTGGCGGGCGGCGATTTCAGCAGGGTAGGCGATGAACTTCCCGGCCGGGTCACCGGTCGGGAAGCGACGGATCAGTCCGCTCAGGTCCACGTAACCGGTCGGAAGAAGATCGGGCTGGCTGGTAAATACCTGGCTGACTTCCTGGCTAGCCCCCGCGTTGCGGCTGATCAGGCCCACCCCGCCGAATAGGAGCGCTCCCAGCAACGGCAGGCCCAGAGTGACCAACCAGAAAGACCGGCGCGTCACTAGGGTGACAATCTCGTTCTTGAGCACAAGCAGGATTTTGTTCATGAACTACTCTACCAATTTTTTTCGATGGGACACAGGGCGGGCGAAGAGCTCACGCCAAGAAAGGCGCTTGCCATAACGCAGCATACCCAGCCGGAAGGCCCGCCCGGCCAGCCAGATGGCTGCCAAGACACACAAAATCTGGATGGCCGTACTGAGGGCAATTTGCCAGGCCGGCAGGATGGTCAGGCTGTCCCGGACCAGCATGGCCACCGGGGCTGTGAGAGGAATCAGGCTGAGCGCAAGCGAGAGGGAGGAATTCGGGCTGCTCATCAACAATCCGATCAACATGTACGGGATCCAGATGGGCAGGCTGATCAGCCCGGTCATCTGCTGGCCTTCACGCGCCTCGGTGACCGTGGCGCCGATGGCCGCCATCAGGGCTGCCACCAACACGAACGACGGCAGCATGGTGCAGGCCAGCACAGCCAGAGTCTGGGAGGAGAGCCGGAAAGTCTGCAGGAAAGGAACAGAGCTGCGCCCCACAAGGATGGGAACGATAATCAAAAGCAACCAGGCAGCAATTTGCGTCAAGCCCACGCAGGTATCGCCGACGATCTTGCCAGCCATAAACTGGTCAGAGGAAACCGAGGTGATGATCACCTCCATGGTGCGGTTCTCTTTTTCCTCCACCACCGCCTGCATCAAATACCCGCCGGCGGTGAACATGGCGATGATGAAACCAATCCCGGCAATCACCGGGAACACGAAGCTGAACCAATCGCTGCTGGAAAAGCTGCGGCTGCCATCCGCGGACTGGACAGTGATATCCGCGCCTTTGACCAGGCGGGCGGCGACGGCCGGATCCTGGCGCTTGAGCAGGTTGGCGCCCAGGAAGGCATAGAACTGCTGGCTGGCGGAAGATTTGAGCTGATCGATATGCACCACGCGCAGGCTGCCACTGGTGCGATAGTCAGTCGGCAGAACGTAATAGGCCTGGATCCGGCCTGCATTCAGAGCGGCCCGGGCATCGCTCTCGTTGGCAAATGGGATCATCGGCACCGGGCGGTCTGGTGCTGTGGGCGTGGGAGCCGGGAGCGGATCAGAAAGCAGCCCCGAATGATCCACGTAACCGATCGGGGTGGTATTGTTCTCCATCGAAATAATCAGGAAGAACAGCCCGACCAGCAGGATGATCACCAGCGGAACACTTAACAGGCCGAAAACAAATCGCCGGGTGAAGACATGCCGGTGGTATTCATGCAGGGCAACCAACCAGAGCTTGCTCATGCGATGCGCTCCTGCGAGGTGTCTTGCCCCTGCGGGGGACCTTGCACCACGCGGATGAAAATTTCATCCAGGGTGGGCATGGCAACTTCAAACTGTTCGACCGGCAGATGGCGGGCCACCAGGGATTGCAGGATGCTTTGGGGGTCCGTGCCCTGCAACAGGTGCAGTTTGACAGCCCCGTTGACCGGCTCGATGCGTTCCACTCCAGGCAAGCCGGGTAGTTCCGCAGGAGTACGCACCAGCACAGCATTCCCGGAAAACTGGCGGCGAATATCATCCAGGCCGCCGTATAGCATGACCTTGCCATGATCGATCAGCACAATCCGCTGGCACAGTTCTTCGACCTGATGCATCTGGTGCGAGCACAAAATGATGGTGACACCCTGCTCGTGCTGTTCGACCAGCAGGTCCTTGACCATCTGGGTGTTGACCGGGTCGAGGCCGCTGAAGGGTTCATCCACGATAAGCAGTTCCGGCTGGTGCAGCAGGGTGGCAATGACCTGGGCTTTTTGCTGCATACCTTTGCTAAGTTCCTTGACTTTCTTATTCTTATAAGCAGCCAGGTCAAAGCGCTCCAGGTACGTTTCTGCACGACGCTTCACATCCACCGGGCGCATGCCTTTCAGCGCCCCAAGATAAGCCAGGCAGCGTTCAAGCGGGATATCCTGATACAAACCGCGTTCCTCAGGCATGTAGCCGATGCGGTCTTTTTTAGATTCGGTCATCGCTCCGCCCAGCACAGATACGGAACCTGCATCGGGTTTGAAGATATCCAACATGACGCGCAGGCTGGTGGTTTTGCCGGCCCCATTGGGCCCGAGCAGCCCAAACAGTTCGCCTTTTTCCAGGCTGAAAGAGACATCCTCCACGGCTTTGACCGGGCCGAAGGATTTGTCAATATGAGAAAGTTCAACGATAGGCATTTAGGCTCCTGTGTACTCTTTATCTTTACCGAATATCCATGAAAATAGCATTTGGGGTGACACCACATTTAAGTGTGCTAGCCACGCGCCCCAGCCCCCCTTCCATTTCGGGTAAGGGGTAAAGGTGGCGAAATTGGTTTTTTGCGGTGCTTCGCACCGCAAAAAACCAATTTCGCCCTTTTCTTCTCGTCCCTAGAGGCAGAGCCAGGGTAGATGACTGACCACAGTTATGTGCTGTGATATCGCACGTGGATATTAGCAGGTTTAGCGGATTTTCGCTCTCCATTATTTACGGACAACTGCCCTGGCCGTTGCAGCAGCAAGCTTTTCCGCCATCTGAATCTTCCAAACAAACGCAAAAGCATTTCGCGATTCCCAAGCCGGACAAGATTAGTTCGCCTGCCCCGGTTTGTCAAGGCAAATAATGGGAAAGAAAAGGTGCCATGAAGGTTGGGTTTGCTGTAAAATGATAACCATGTCAGCCAGCGAGCGTCTTTATTTACAGGATAGCTATTGCTTCGAAGCGGAAGCACATGTCAGCGCGGTCCAGCCGGACAGCCTGGCCTTCGACCGGACTTGCTTCTACCCGGGCGGCGGGGGACAGCCTGCCGACGAGGGGCTCGCCAGGCTAAAAAGCGGGCAGGTGCTCGAGTTAACATCTACTCAGGCAGACGCAGATGAGATCATCTGGCATACTTGCCGCACTGCCCCACCCCCAGACATCCTGGGGCAATCCGTCCTGCTCGTTTTGAACAAAGACAGGCGAATGGCGCTGACGCGCTACCACACCGTCCTGCACATCCTGAACACGATAGCGTTACACGACTACCAGGGCTGGATCACCGGGGTGCAAATCGGGGTGGAATATTCCCGGATTGACTTCAAACTGGAAAATTTCTCGGCGGCGATATGCGCTGAACTGGAGCAAAAAGTAAATGCCGTCATCGCCGGAAATCATACGATCAAATCGTATGCCATCCCGGAAGATGAATTCCGCCGGCGCAAGGATTTACTGAGGACACTGGAGGTCAAACCGCCGATCGTCCATGGGCAGGTGCGAGTGGTTGAGATAGAGGGGTTTGATGCGCAGGCGTGCGGAGGCACCCACGTGCACAGCACTGCCGAAGCAGGCAGGTTCTCCATTTTCCGCACAGAAAACAAGGGCCGGATCAATAAACGCTTGTATGTACGCCTAGACCCGGTGGCGTAGCACCGCATTTAACCGTCACGGCTGCGCACCCCATACTCCTTCGGGTACTTTCCCCCGTCCCTCCTTTACCCTTCGGGCATGCTTCGCGACCCATCCGGGAAAGGGGGCGAAAGACGCGAAATTTGGGGTTTTGCAGCGAGAACCGCTGCAAAACCCCAAATTTCGCTTTCTTCTAAGATTTCTTAAATCCGTTCGATGCTGACCTTCTCCGCCTCGATGACGAACTCCCAGTGGCCCATTTCCCCAAAATCATAGACAAGATAGAGGCTGGTTGGGGTCCTTTCGACCAATTCAAGTTTGATGGGGTGGTCCGGGCCAAAGGTGATCAAATCCTTGTCCCAATCGCCCTGTTCTTCCGGGTTGTAATTTTTAGGCGGGGCATTTAAGCGATGGATGCCGGTCTCGTTCAGCAGCAGGCGCAGGATGGTTTCCGGCGCGTCCATCGTCCATAGCAGGCTGGCGGTGGCCTGCTCTTCCACAGCCTGGATGCGTTCTTCTTCGCTCAAGTCCCACTGCACCGGCGACCAGATAGCCGGGAGATCGTCCACATACAGCGTTTCGGGGTCAATAACGGATGGCATTAGGTTTTCCTCCGTGGGCGATTATACCCCCTGAAAGCAAGGCGCTTTTCAGACGGCCGCCCCGGGCACAGTTTCAGAGTGAGCGATGTATAAATCCGGCCCTTGTTGGAACCAGCGGACGGCATCCAAAACTGCCTGGCGGGCCGGACGCGGCTGAAAGCCCAGTTCCCGGCTGGTCTTGGCATGGCTGAAATGGGAATTACTGCAAATGGCATCCAGAGAGTAGCGCGTAAAAACCGGTTCGGAACCGGTCAGTTCAGCATAGAATGGCATCAATCCGGCAATCCAATAAGCCAGCCAGAGCGGGACTTCCAGATTGGCGTGCCAGCCATGCGTTTCCTGCCAGATCATCCGCGCCACATCCCGCACGGCCAGCCGCTCACCGCTTAAGATATACGTTTCCCCGCGCCGGCCTTTTTCGGCAGCCAGGATGAAACCGTGGGCGGCATCACGCACATCAATGAAGTCGTAGGCACCCTTGACGGTGAACTTCAGGCCCGGCTGCATATACAGGCGAATGGCCCGCCCGGTATCGGAATTGTGAAAATCATACGGGCCGGTAACCGCCGTGGGGCAAACAATGACTGCATCCAACCCATCCAACACGGCACCCTGGACTGCCAGCGAGGCACGGGCCTTGGAACCGTCGTAAGCGCCCTGGCATTGGAGGGCGTCAAAGGGTTGCAATTCATTGATAGGGGCACCGTTGGCGGCCTTTTGGAGAGCATAGACCGAACTGGCGTAGACCAGGCGGGCGGCGCTGGCCCTGCGCATGGCTGCAATGACATTTTGCGTGCCATCCAGATTGACACGCACAGTCTCGGGATCCGGTCCATCCTTAAGACTGATACGGGCAGCCAAGTGATAGACCAGGCTGACATCCTGCATGGCACGGTCGAGTGAATCTGCATCCAGGATATCCCCGGGGATAATTTCAACATCCAAGCCGGCCAGAGCAACTGGCACTTTACCACGGCGGACGAGCGCACGGACAGGCTGGCCGCCTGCGAGCAATTCACGCACGAGCACATTCCCAATGTGACCTGTCGCGCCGGTGACAAGAATCATACTCATACCCTTTGAGGATAGAACCCCGGGCCCTTTTGTGCGATGCGGGCCTCTTTATTTATGCAAGCATTCGGCAACTATGCATCGCGTCCATCCCCCCTACCCCCCTCGCCCTTCGGGTATGCTTCGCGATCCCTCCGGGAATGGGAAAGGTGCGAAATTGGGGATTGCAAGCGCATAGCGCTTGCAATCCCCAATTTCGCTGTTCCTCACCCTGATGCCGGGTGAGTTAACAAACGATTTCATGCTAAAATGTTTTAAGGGAACCAACCCGTTCCATTTCTTTATTTACCCGCCCTGCGGGCAGCCGGACAAGGAGAAAAACATATGACTGGTTTTGTTGGATCCATTGAGAAAATGACTGAAAAGAACCATTATTTCCGCCAGGTGATATTCACCGGCAAGCACACCCAGCTTGTGTTGATGTGTCTGCAGAAAGGCGAGGAAATCGGGAACGAAGTGCACAAGAAGGTGGACCAGATCTTCCGGATTGAAAAGGGTGAAGCAAAATTCATCCTGAATGGTTCGGAAGAACACATTGCCGTGGAAGGCGATGCCGTGATCGTCCCTGCAGGCACTTATCATAACATTATTAATAATTCGAAAACCAGGCAATTGAAACTATACACCCTGTATTCACCCCCCAACCATCCGGATGGGACAGTCCATAAAACCAAGGTTGAGGCAGATGCTGCCGAAGAAGCAGAGCATCAATAAAATCCTGAACTGACCATCAAGATATCCGCTGCCTATGCGACTGTTGTGAAAAAATCGTAGGGCGACATAAATGTCACCCTACGATTTTTAAATCCTTCGGTCCAAAAATATATGGCGTTATTCATCCACAGGCAGGCGGATATGCATGGTAGTGCCCTGCCCGGGCTGGCTTTCGGCGGAAATACTCCCGCCGTGCGCCTCAACCAGGTGCCGGGCAATCGGCAATCCCAGACCGGTGCCACTGGAATCACGTGATTTATAAAACCGGTTAAAAATCTGGGGTAATATCTCCGGGGCAATGCCCACACCGGTATCTTCCACGATAAGGTCAGCATATTTCCGACCATCCGAGCGGGTGGTCGAATATCTCAAGTGGATCGATCCTTCGCGCGGGGTATAGCGCAGCGCGTTGGCGATCAGGTTGGATAAAACCTGGCGGATGCGTTCCGGGTCAATTGTGAGTACCAGCCCATCTGCATCGTTCTGGATATCCAGCTTTACCCCGGTTGCATCCGCCTGGGTGCGAAAAGCGGAGACAGTCTCGCCAATCAATAGCCCCAGGTCAGTGGGTTCCTTTTTGAGCTGCAGGGCACCGCTTTCTGCCAGCGCCAGCGTACGCAAATCTTCCACCAGGCGCGCCAGGACCTGGGTCTCTTCAAGCAGGGATTTCAAGCGGGCCTCGTCGGGGGAGTAAACACCATCCAGGAAGCCTTCCAGGTTCCCCTGAATCACCGTGAGTGGTGTGCGTAGTTCATGCGTGATGTCGGCCATCAGGTCACGGCGTTGTTCCTCGGTAATTTGCAAGCGGGCAGCCATATCATTGAAAGCACGCACAAGGGCACGCAATTCGGCCGGGCCGCGCTCGACAACGCGCCGGGAATAATCCCCTTCCGTGATGTGACCAGCGGCTTCCAGCAAATCGCCGAGGGGAGCAGAGATACGGCGCAGCCCACGGCCGCCCGAGATGAGCGAGGCGAAAGCAAAAAGCAAAAGAACTATCCCGACAGGAATGAGCCAGCCAATCGGTTTATAAATAATATGAATAATTCCCAGGCTGTTCAGCACCAACCCCAAAAAACCAGCGAAAACGAAAAAGGCCAGCAGATTGACCAGCGCGATGGCGCAGCCCATGCGCCGGAAAAAACGCCCGCGCGTGGCACGCCAGGGTGACTGTACCGGCGGCCAGGCTTCGTTTTCCGGCCACCAACTTGGCTTCCTGTGGTGAAAACGCACGCGCCTGTGGAAAGGCGAGGAATCGTTATTATTTTCCATATTTCATTGGTCAGCGAATTTGTAGCCTACGCCATAGACGGTGAGGATATAACGCGGCTCGCCCGGCCCCGGTTCGATCTTGCGGCGAATGTTCTTGACGTGCGCGTCAATGGCCCGTTCATAAGATTCAAAGGCGATCCCATGAACCACTTCAAGCAGCTGGTTGCGTGTAAAAACGCGTCCGGGATGGCGGGCCATGGCAGCCAACAGTTCGAATTCCGTCGGTGTAAACTCTTCGATCTCCCGGCCGACGGCAATGACACGCATACGCGGCATATCCAGGGTCAGGTCAGCTGCATGCAGCAGCTCTGTATTGGCCTCACTGTAGTTCTCCATCCGGCGAAACACCACTCGGACGCGCGCCACCAATTCCCTGGGACTGAAGGGCTTGGTAATGTAATCGTCTGCGCCCAGTTCCAGGCCGATCAATTTATCCGTCTCATCGGAACGGGCAGTCAGCATCAGGATGGGAACATTGGAGTCCTTGCGCAAGGTGCGGGTAACATCCAACCCGTCCATCTCTGGCAGACCCAGGTCGAGGATGATCAGATCGGGTTTTTCCGTGTGGGCCAGCGCCAGGGCGGTCTTTCCATTTGGCGCGACCAGGACGCGAAAGCCGGCGCGTTCCAGGTAATCACGCACCAGTTCGACAATCTTGGGTTCATCATCAACGACAAGGATAGTCTTCATAAGAATAAAGGAATATTACCGCAATCGGGTTCCAGGGGGAAGGAATGATTATCGAGAGATCAGGATTTTATTTTCGAGACAAACCCGGGCCTTATTACTAGGCCCGGGTTCACCAACCGAGAGGATTACTGTTTTTTCTCTTCCGGTTTCTCTTCCTGCATCCCGGCGTGCGCGCGGCGGTGCATTTCGGCAAAGAAAGGCGGCACATCCTTGCCATTCTCATCCTGCCAGTTCCAGCGCCGGTGGTGCATGTGACCCCAGCCCATGGGCCCGCGCCAGAACAAGAAGCGCAAACTGCCGAAAACCAGGAACAACAGGAACAACGGGATCAGGCAACCGAGTAGGCCGAAACCAAAGCCAAAGCCCATGAAGGGATGCCCGTAATACATAAGAGGCATATGGACGGAAGGAGCCGCCTGGACCTGAACCTTTTGGGCCAACCCCTGGGCTATGCCAACATTGTAGGCATACACACCGATGCCAAGGATGGCAGCGATCAACACAATTACAACCAAAACTCTCCAAAGAATTCTCATTTTTTCTCCTTTTCTGAATATTTGAGGGGCGTCTCAATAGCATAAAGGGTGTTTATTGAGGGTACCCTTTTTGACTTCTCTTGAAATCTAAACAAGAGTATAGGTGTTGATTGTGAAGTGAGTGTGAAGACAGGCGGGAGGAATTGCGGAGGATTGGGAAAAGCCGGATTGCTGCCTTGCTTCTCCGGCCGCTTTATGCTAGACTTTATGAAACCACTGGAGGCTCTGATATGGCCGAAAAAATCCTAATTATTGACGATGACGTTGACACGCTCAAGCTGGTCGGGTTGATGCTTCAGAAACAGTCCTATCAGATTGTGGCCGCCAACAATGGCCTGCAGGGCCTGGAACAAGCGGAAAACGAGAATCCCGACCTGATCCTTTTGGATGTGATGATGCCGGGGATGGATGGGTACGAGGTGGCGAAACGGCTGCGCGCCAATCCACTGACAGCCAATACCCCCATTTTGATGTTCACTGCCAAAACTCAATTGGATGACAAGGTGACCGGTTTCGAGGCCGGTGCAGACGATTACCTGACCAAACCGACCCATCCTTCCGAACTGAACGCCCATGTCAAGGCGCTACTGGCGCGCACTTCGAAAGGGAAAGTAGCCACCAGCCCGTTGCCAACGGAGAAGCGCGCCCTGACGATCGGCGTCCTGAGCCCGCGTGGCGGGCAGGGTGTTTCGATGGTGGCTGCCAACCTGGGCGGTGCCCTGCGCCAGTTGACCAAGGCGGATGTAATCGTAGCAGAACTCCGTCCGGGGATGGGTTCCATGGGACCGGACCTGGGCGAGCCCAAACCCAAAGCCTTGACCGAACTGCTCACCGGCAATATCGCGGACATGACACGCCAGAAAGTAAAGGAAGAACTCTTTCTGTATGAGACCGGTCTGCGCTTTTTATTCGGTTCCGTCCAACCGAAAGACACCGGCCTGGCAAATTCTGTTGCGCCCATGGAAGCGCTGGTGAACAGGCTGAGTTACCTGACCCCTTACCTGGTACTTGACCTGGGGGCTGGACTGACTAGCCTGACCCAGAAACTGCTGGCTTCCTGCAACCTCATTTTTGTGGTGGCGGAACCGGTGGCAAATGCATTAACCCATTCCAAGATGCTCATCAATGACCTGATCGATGCAGGAGTCCCCAAGGCAAATGTGCAAGTGGTGGTGGTCAACCGCGTCCGGTCAGACACCCAGCTAACCATGCAGGAGATAGAAAAGGAGTTCGGGCAACCCCCGGTGGTTGCGGTAACCCCGGCGCCTGAATTAATCTACATGGCCACCCGCATGAAAACGCTCCCGATCGTTTCCCGTCCCGATAGCCTGACGGCGGCACAGTTTACCAAGCTGGCTGCGGCTGTGATCGACTTCGAAAAGAAGAAATGAACGACAACGAAAAGAAGTTGGAAGGTTACCGACGCCTGATCGATATCGCGCGTGACCTGGCATCCACTCTCGACCTGGACATCCTGCTCAACCATATCGTATCCGCCGCATCCGACCTTACCGAGACGGAGGCAGCCTCCATCCTGCTCTATGATGACGCAGCGCGCCAACTATACTTCCAAGTTGCCACCAACCTTGACCAGCCAACCATGCGCGGACTGGTTGTGCCACTGGAGGGAAGCATTGCCGGGTGGATCGTGACCAACCACAAGGCGGCGCGCATTACTAACGCCAAGGATGATCCACGGCATTTCTCTGTCATCGAAAAACAAACGCATATCACCACCTGCTCCCTGCTGGGCGTGCCGCTCATCACCAAGGAAAAGGTGGTGGGCGTCTTGGAAGTCATCAATAAACAGGAGGGGGAATTTACCGATGACGATGAAGACCTGGTGCAAGTGCTGGGAGCCCAGGCGGCGGTGGCAATTGAAAACGCACGCCTGTTCCACCAATCCGACCTGGTGGCCGAATTCGTCCACGAACTGCGTACCCCGCTGGCTTCCATCGGCACGGCCACTTACCTGCTGCTCCGCCCGGAAATGTCGCAGGAACAACGCCAGTCGATGATCCATAATATTTACAACGAGACATTGCGTCTGAATACCCTGGCATCCTCATTTCTCGATCTGGCACGCCTAGAATCCGGGCGCGTCAAGTTTAATATCACTACCTTTGACATGAGTCCCATGCTGAATGAATGCATCGAAATCATGCAAATCAAGGCAGCTGAATGTTCTGTCAGCCTGGAGGCTGAAATTCCGGCCGATTTTCCCCAGGTGGAGGCTGACCGTGACAAAATCAAACAGGTGGTGCTGAACTTGCTGAGTAATGCCATCAAATATAACTGCCCGCATGGCACAGTGACCATTACCGGCGGATTGGAAAATAACGGCTGGACACTGGCCGTGCGGGATACCGGCATGGGCATCCCGGTCAAAGCGCTCCCGCACCTGTTCCAAAAATTCTACCGGGTGCAGGCTTCCGAAGGCAAAGTGGCCGGGACCGGCCTGGGACTATCCATCTGTAAAGAGATCGTCTCGGGACACGGAGGGACAATCGAAGTCAAATCGAAGTACGGTAAGGGGGCAACTTTCACCATCCATATCCCCAGGCATAAAGAAAAAACGGGCAGCTAATCGGCTGCCCGGTCACTTAGGTAGCACCACAATTAAGGGTAGTGGGTGGCTTCGCACCCTATACCCCTTCAGGGCACCCTTCGCATTTCCCCTTCGGGGACAAGCTTTTCCCCGTGCCCCCCTTTCCCTCCTGGAAAGGGGGCGGGTTGAGGTATTTTATGGTTTAAGCAGCACTTTCAACATCCCCGGTTGGTGGGCGGCGGCGATTGCCTCCAACGCCTTAGCGAGCGGATAGCGGCCTGCTATCAAAATAGTCGGATCGACCTGGGCACTTTCCAAAAGGCGCAGGGCTGGAGTGAATGGCCCGCAGCGGGAACCCATAATGGTAATTTCATCCACGACGAAAGGCGACCAGGTTACGGTCATATCTCCCCGGTAGGTGGATTTCAGCACCAATGTACCGCGCGGACGGATGGCCCGGCGGGCCAGATCGAAACCGGAGGGCGACCCGGTGGCTTCCACCACCACATCCCAGCGGTGTGGCTGGACAGCATCTTCTGTAATAAGCCTGACCTTGCGGCTTTCCAGGAGGGCTTGCTGGTTCGGATAACGCGCCACTACACGCAAGTCACAGCCAGTCAGAGCGAGGGTCTGGGCAATGAGTTGTCCCAGGCGCCCCGCCCCGACCAGTAGGACCCGGTCACTGGGCTGGATGTGCACCTGTTGCTGGATTTCGAGCGCGGCGGCAAGTGGCTCGGCGAAGACGGCGGCTTTGTCCGGGATGGAATCGGGCACCAGGTGCAAATTTGCCAGCGGAAGAGTGGTGTATTCGGCATGCACTCCATCCCGGTTGTTAATCCCCAACACACTGCGCTGCTCGCAATGGGTGGGACGACCCTGCCGGCATTGCTCACAAACGCCACAGGCGACATTGATCTCGCCGACGACCCGTTGCCCAATCCAATTGGTGGAGGCCTCGTCGGATTCCGCTACAGAAACTACTTCTCCAACGAATTCATGGCCGGTTACGCCCGTGAACGGATAATAGCCGCGCAGCAACTCCAAATCCGTGCCGCAGATTCCCGAAAGCCGGATGCGGAGGAGGGCTTCGCCGGGTTTATTCGGTTTGGGGATGTCACGCAGGGAAAGGGACTTGTTTTCGAGCCAAAGGGATTGCATCATGGGGACATTCGGGTGCAGCGATGCTGGGAGCGCAGCAACGCTGCGCCCCTACGGGAATTTACCGGGGGCCTTTGCGACCAAATTGGCGCTCGAGCATGTCGACCGAGAGGTGGATCATGGTCGGGCGGCCATGCGGGCAGGTGCGTGGGGAAGCGCAGGTCTCCAGGTCGGCCAGCAGGGCGCGCTGTTCCTCGGGAGAAAGAACCTGACCGGCTTTGACCGCCAGGCGCTTGCAGACCCGCCCGGCAATTTTGGCTTCGATCTCATTTTGCAGGGGGGCTTCATCTTCCTCAAAATCCTCCACCAGGGCACGCAGGGCGGCGGCCGGGTCACTGCTTGCAAAAAGAGCCGGCATGGCACGCACCTGGTAACTGTTCTGCCCGAAGGATTCTACATGGAAACCGAGGTGGAGGAGAACCGGCAACTGGCCTTCAAGCAGGCGGGCACTGGCAGCAGGAAGGTGAACCACCATGGGAGTAAGCAAGACCTGGGATGGGATGGCTTTCCGGGCGAATTGCGCCATTAATTTCTCGAAAAGGACGCGTTCGTGGGCGGCATGCTGGTCGATCAAATACAACCCGTCCGGTCCTTCGGCAACCAGATAGGTAGCCCCGATCTGACCGATCAGACGCAGCAACGGAACGGAGGGGATTGAGGATTGTGGACTGTAAATTGTAGATTGAAGATCGGCACCCGCAGGCAGTGTTCCACCAGCCTGGTTTCGTGTTTCGGTATCGAAATCATGGGCGAGACTCCAGGAGGGGTCGATCTGAGCAGGTTGGGAGGACGAACCCCATAAATTCTGGGGGGCCAACTGTGGGATGGGAGTATAAGCGAGCAAAGCCCGGCGGGTGGAACGCTGGACAAAGCTGAAGGCTTTATCCGGGCTGCGGAAACGCACCTCGGCCTTGGCCGGATGAACATTCACATCCACCTCTTCAGGTGGTACTTCAATAAATATGGTCGCCATGGGATAGCGTCCGACCATCAGCAAGGTGTGATAGGCCTGCAACAGGGCCGAGGTCAGCGGGGTATCCTGGACCCAGCGCCCGTTGACAAAGAAGGTGATCTCCTTGCGGTTGGAACGCGTCAGGGCGGTCGGGCTGATATAACCGGTTAACTTAAAGCCTTCTTCTTCGGACATTATTTCCAGCATCTGGCGGGAGACATCCACACCATACAGCGTGGCCAGGATAGCGCGCCGGTCGCCATCCCCAGCAGTATGCAGCGAAAGCGAGCTATCCTCGGATAATTTGAATCGCACCATGGGATACGCCAGGGCATAGCGCGTCACGAGCGCATCGATCGCCCGGCGCTCGGTGGCATCCTGTTTCAGGAATTTGAGGCGGGCCGGCACGTTGTAAAACAGGTCTTCCACGCGAACAACCGTCCCGACCGGCGCACCAGTCGTTTCCAGCCGGCCAATGTGGCCACCTTCCACGCGCAGGCGCCCGCCGGCTGGCGAATCTGGCGTACACGAGGTAATCGTCAGCCGGGAGACAGAACCAATCGATGCGAGCGCCTCGCCCCGGAAACCCAGCGTGGCGATGCGGAATAAATCCTCGGCAGAGGAAAGTTTGGAGGTGGCATGGCGCTCCATCGCCAGGGCCAACTCATCCGGGGGAATACCGGCTCCATCGTCGGCCACCTGCACCAGGCTGCGCCCAGCCGCGGCGATTTCCACACTCACAGATCTTGCCCCGGCATCCAGGGCGTTTTCCAGCAACTCTTTCACCACGGAAGCCGGGCGTTCAACTACTTCCCCGGCGGCAATTTGAGAGGCGACTTCAGGCGACAGGATTCGGATGGGCATGCCTGTATTATATACCGCTTATAATAAGCCCATGCCATTCACTACGCTCTTCTTCGATCTGGATGATACGCTCTATCCACCCAGCACTGGCTTGTGGGAAGCAATCGGGGGGCGCATCAGCCTGTATATGACCGAACGGATGGGCTTTCCGCCTGACCAGGTGATATCCATCCGGGAAAAATATTTCCGGCAATTCGGGACGACGCTACGCGGGCTGCAAGCCAATCACGCCGTGGATATGGATGAGTATCTGGCCTTTGTCCACGACGTTCCGCTTGTCCGCTACATCCATCCGGACCCGGAAGTGCGTGCCGCGATCGCGGGCATCCCGGCGCGGAAGTTCATATGCACCAATGCCGATGAGAATCATGCCAGGCGTGTGCTGGAGGCAGTGGACCTGCAGGGGCTGTTCGAGGGAATCATTGATGTACACGCCATGGCGCCCTTCTGCAAGCCAATGCCCGAAGCGTTTGAACTGGCATTAAAGGCAGCCGGCAACCCCGAACGAACAACCTGTGTTCTGCTGGATGACCAGAAGCGGATCACGCGAGCTGCACACAGCCTGGGTATGTATACCATCCTGGTGGGCACAGCCAGTCCCGGCGAAGATGCAGATGCAGCCCTGCTGCATCTCACTGAGTTGCCAGGACTGTTGAATGGGCGGATTTAACACTGTTCTAACACCAGCCTGTTAAAATGTAGAACATTTGAAATTTCATCGCATTTTAATCAGGATATGCTACCATTTGGCACTATCCTTTGAAGGAGATTGGTATGAATAAACCCTTACGTGCAGTTTTAGTCACCTGCGTGGTGATTGTTCTGTTAGTCGTTTCGTTCGGGGGCGGATTCGCAGCCGGACATTTTATTCCCATCGGCACCTCTCCGGCTCCGGTGACTGCCACAAACGGCAGCAGCCAGGGCGGCACGCCCTCAAATCTAACCACCTTATTTGCTCCATTCTGGGCGGCCTGGAATATCGTCCACCAGGATTACGTGGACCAGCCGGTGAACGACACCACCTTAATGCAAGGCGCAATCAGCGGCATGATGTCAAGCCTGGGTGACGCGCACACGCTTTATTTGAGCCCTCAGAATTATACGGACGCGAACAGCCAACTGGCAGGCAATTATGCCGGGATTGGGGCTTACGTTGATACCACCGGCAAGTTGTTGACCATTACCAAACCGATCCCGGGTTCTCCGGCAGAAAAAGCTGGCCTGCAGGCAGGCGACCAGATCATTAAAGTGGATGGGCAGGGTGTGACTGGCTTGATCCCTGAAACAGTCCGCCAGAAAGTGCTTGGGCCAGAAGGATCAACCGTCACACTGACCATCCAGCGACCAGGGCAGACTGCATCCTTTGATGTAAAAATTACGCGTGCAACGATTGTCGTCCCCAGTGTTACCAGCAAGATGCTGGCAAACAACATTGCCTATATACAAATTGCCACGTTCGGCGATACCACTGGAAGTGACTTCCACAAACAATTGGCCGCCCTGATGGCACAGAATCCAAAAGGCCTGATCCTGGACCTGCGTGATAACGGCGGCGGCTACCTGGACACTGCCATTGCTGTAGGTTCCGAGTTCATCCCCAGCGGTGTGATCGTTTCGGAAAAATCCGGTGACGGTAAAATAACGCCTCATGATGCAACACCAGGTGGACTGGCAACCAATAAAAGTCTCCCAATGATCGTGCTGGTAAACGCGTATTCGGCTTCCGCATCTGAAATTGTGTCGGGGGCACTGCAAGACACCGGGCGCGCCAAATTGCTGGGCGTAACAACCTACGGAAAAGGAACCGTTCAACTCTGGATACCTCTTGCCAGCGACAAATCCAGCAGTCAAGGCGCGGTGGCCGTGACGATTGCCAGATGGCTGACCCCCAAGGGAAATACCATCGACAAGAAGGGCTTGACGCCTGACATTGTTGTGCCAATGACAGCCGATGACGTGAAGGCAGGCAAAGACCCGCAACTGGATGCGGCGGTTAAGCAACTGACTAATCCATAAAAACGTATACGTGGTAGATCACTAAAATTAACAAAAGGTGATGCATGTTTTTCTTTGACCCAACTTATCTGTTATTTATGGTTCCCGCTTTCCTGCTGATGATCATCACATCATTTTATGTGAAATCAGCATTTAAGAAGTGGAGCCAGGTGCCGGCACGCAGCCGGATGACCGGCTATGAAGCGGTGCAACGCCTGATCGCCCAGGCCGGGCTATATGGGATCAAAATCGAAGGAGTGCGCGGGAACCTGACCGATAACTACGATCCGCGCACGAAGGTATTGCATCTATCCCAGGACGTAGCGGGGAACGCTTCGGTTGCTTCGCTTGCGGTAGCTGCGCATGAACTCGGCCACGCACAACAGGATGCGGAAGGCTATTTTCCTCTGCGGTTCCGGGCTGCGCTGGTGCCAATGGTAAACATCGGCACATACCTGGGGTGGATCCTGATCATCATCGGCCTGTTCTTAAGCTACGCCGGTAGTGCTTTGGGCGTGAATCTGGCCTGGCTGGGTGTGGCAATCTTTGCGGGTGGGGCAGTTTTCGCCCTGGCAACCTTGCCAGTGGAATTGAACGCGTCCGCCCGGGCACGCGTCCTGCTGGCTGAGACCGGCATCATCTCCGGGCCGGATGAACAGCACGGGGTAAGCACCGTACTGAACGCGGCGGCCCTGACCTATGTGGCTGCACTGGTCACCGCGGTACTGCAATTACTCTACTACGTCATGCTGGTTGGCGGTTTGGGACGGCGGCGCAGCTAATCCACCCAACCAATCGAAGCGCAGAATAGCCTTCCGCAGGTTTTTAGCCGGCGGAAGGTTTTGTTTAAGGAAATCCGGTATAATTCTGTTATGCGGAAAATCATCGTAGCGCTGGTACTGCTTCTGGCGATTGTGTTCGTTTTCCTGCGTTTTTCCGAGCTAAAAGACTTCCTGAATACCTTACATCACAGCAACTATCGTTTTCTGATAGCTGCTTTTATTGTGGAATTAATCTGGATGTTCAATTCCGCCACCGATTACGGTTCCATATATCGCCTGGTGGGATTAAAAGAGAAAACTCCGCATCTGGTGCTGGTTGCCACGGCAGCCAATTTTGTCAATGTGATCGCACCCAGTGTAGGCATTGGGGGCATGGCCGTTTTTATCGATGACGCCGCAAGGCAAAAGCAGGCGACCGGCCGTGTAACGGTGGTGGGAGTTTTATATATCCTGTTCGACTACCTGGCATTTTTTTGTGTGCTCACGCTTGGTTTCATCGTCCTGATCCGCCGGAATAATCTGAATCCGGGCGAACTGACGGCAGCCGCCATCCTTCTCATCATAGCAGGAGCTGTGGCATTCCTGTTATATCTGGGGTACAAATCAATCGAAAGGCTGGGCAAAGCACTGGCATGGCTGGCAAAACCGGTCAACCGCATCCTGCACCACTTTATTCACCGGGATTATATACAAGCAGAGCGTCCATTTACCTTCGCCCAGGAAATTGGTGAGGGAATCTCCATGCTACGCGGTAAGCGCGGGGAATTGCTGTGGCCTTTCCTTTTTGCGTTAAATAACTTTGCCCTGCTTATTTGTGTACTGGCATTCACCTTCCTGGCCTTGGGAACACCTTTTACGGTTGGGACGCTGGTGGGCGGGTTTGCCATCGGCTATTTGTTTCTGATCGTATCACCGACTCCCTCCGGACTGGGCGTGGTGGAGGGCGCCATGACGATCGCTTTGAACACATTACGCGTGGATATGGCAGCCGCCTTGCTGATCACCCTGACTTACCGGTTTATCACATTCTGGTTCCCAATGGCCATGGGGGCAGTCACCTTCCGAATTCTGGGCGGAAAGACCAAACCGACTTCCATTGCGTAGTACCTATCCAAAAATTAAGGAAGAATTCGCATTTTGAGAGTGTGTGGCTTCGCCATATACTCTCAAAATGCGGTTCACCATAATTTTAGGATCGATATTCAATGCAAGCAATTTTCAATTGCCAATGGGATTGTGCAATATGTCGGGGGCATAAAACTCAACTCAAGAATTAGAAGAAGTCAACTCAAGATTAACCGGTAATTGTAAGCAAATAGCGGCACCTTCCAGCAGGATAATAGGAATTGCGAAGTTCCATACCCTGAAAGGAGGTACCGCTATGGCAATTTTAACTGGTTGCCACTCACCTGGAGTGGCGAGTTTTGCATGTGCCCAAGCAGGTTGCCCGGAATGCCTGGAAGCGCTCATGCAGGAACATGATCGGCTGGTGTACTACATTGTCCGGAGGCAAGAGATCGGAGGCGTGGAATTCCAGGAGTTGGTCCAGGAAGGGCGGATCGCCTTGTGGCAGGCGATCCTGCATTTTGAT
>Ga0182027_10004286_pt1 | contig 22186 bp, 14 predicted proteins | sample 712E1DmetaG_FD_121300 | JGI IMG/M metagenome (GOLD analysis project Ga0182027, IMG submission 121300) | Permafrost microbial communities from Stordalen Mire, Sweden - 712E1D metaG (Illumina Assembly) | ecosystem: Environmental > Terrestrial > Soil > Wetlands > Permafrost | place: Sweden... | reverse complement strand
CGTCAGCAGTGGTTCACACATGTTCGTCTTCTCGTCGCACACCTGACCCGCTCTTGTCGGGCCTTTTCCGCAACGCTCACCACCCCGGCTCTTGACCGACGCAGCTTGCGGTGGTTTGGGCTCCCCGCCTGCACGGCGAGCCCGGAGGGTCAACCTCCATCACTGGCACAGCACGGTTCGTGCTGGCGATCTACTCCATCACCATCACTCCCCTTTCAGGACACACTTCAGGGGCAAGTAGCTAACGCTGCCTCGTCTACAGAATCAGCAACCCCCGCACTGCGCGGAGAGTGAGGTCGGGTACTGCGAATCGCAGCAGCTCGGTAGTCAGGCGGACGGCTTCCAGGGCGACCTCCTCTCCCGGCTCGACACCGCTGTGCAGCCACCGGTTGCGGCAATCCCTGAGGCCGTTGAGTCGTCGGACAAGCGGCTCGGAAAGCAGCCCGTACTGGCGCAACGCCTCACAGACTTTCGAGACCTTTTGCGCTGTCCCGCCGTGCACGCCCGAACCAAGGGCGCGGACCCGTAGCTCACAGACTGTCCATCCGGCCACCACCGCCAGTGCGTAATCGTGCGTGGCGAGCGCCGCCTGCGTTTGGTTGAGCAAGTCGAACTCGATCAACGCGTCATTGGCGACTACCGCGTCTAGCCAGTCGAGAGAGAGATCGAACGTCTCGATCGGCATGACGCCGAACCGGGCACGGTCGGCCACTGTCACAGCGGTCGGCAATTCGTCTTCCAGTGGTCGATACCAAATCCCAACACCACCCTCGTTTGGGTAGTCGAAGCGGTACAGGTCGGTCGCATGGACCCGTGCCACGGACGGAGACTCGTCGTGCCGGGACATCGCTGCCGCGTGGAGCAGCGTCAGATGGCTGTTCATCGTTCGCAGGCGCCAGATCAATGCGGGTTTCGCGGCCTGGGACACCTGACCAAGCGTTCGGACCGGTGTGTCCGGTGGGTGGGCGACGCCCAATGGCCATCCAGCGAAGTCATAGATGGCGAAGCCTCGCCGCTCAACCGTGATCTGGACGCCGCAGCTAAGCCGACGGCTAACGACGACCTCGCACCAGCCGCGGGGGATAGGTACGCCAGGCTTCCAGGCGAGCTCGTGGTCGGTCGGCTCTTGGCCGATCCACCCCATCGGACGCATCGGCTCGTAGATCGCCGAGGCCTCGTCCATGGCATCGCCTCCCGCTGTGTTCGGTCGCTACCATTCAAGCGCGCGCGGATAGCTCTGCCAGCGCGCACCGGATGCCGCGGCCCTTGAGTTCGGCTTCGATCCCGAAGAAACGTCAGCCACGAGCCGAAAGCGGCACATCGACAACGCGATCGCGGCCTACGGGTGGGACCGACTTCCATCGCGCTCACGACCCAGGTCACCAGAGCGCGGCCATATACCCCGGTCTCTCCACCTTCATCCAAAAAAAGCGGCCTCCTCCAGACCCGGTGCCGCCTTCGGAGTCATCACGGCGTTCCTTGGAAACGAGACCGGCATCTCCTAACCGCGCAGCTGATAACCAGCAGCCAAACCGATGGCATGACCTGATCGCGCTCTTCGTTTGTGCAGGTCACACTGCTGATACAGCCGAATGTCATAATAGCAAGCGATGAGCGATACCCTGGACTCTCCTGCACGGTTGCTCGAGACGATAGCGGCCTACGACGCATGCGCCGAGAATTACTCGGTCAGATATCGCTCGGTTGATTTCACGCATAAGATCTCCGAGTTCGTCAGGGCGCTTCCGCCGACGGGAGATCCGGTTCTCGATGCAGGGTGTGGCCCAGGCAGGGACACGGCTGCCTTTGCTGCACAAGGCGTTCCTGGTATAGGGCTCGACCGCTCGCTTCCCATGCTCAAGATTGCTCAGCGTGCTGCCGGCGGTGCTCAAGTCGTGCAAGCTGACATGCGCTCGTTGCCCTTTCGCGATTGCACCTTGGCCGGCATCTGGCAGTGTGCCTCACTGCTTCACCTTTCGCCGAGCGAAGCCAGATCCGCACTCGTCGAAGCGCACCGAACGCTCGTCTTCCGCGGCGCACTCTTCATTTCAGTCGCGCATGGCTCAGGCTCTGAGTGGCGAGTCGCAGATGGTGGTTTTCGTCGGTGGTTTCATTACTACGAACCGAATACCATTGAGCAGCTTCTTCAGAGTGCTGGCCTCACCATTTGCACACTTCAAGTTGAACCGGGTGTGGTGCACGGAAAGTGGATCAACGTGCTCGCTAGAAAGGATTGACTGGCGCTGTGCCCCTTCTGCTCAGTTCTATCAGCGGCGCGACCATTGGTGCCCTGATTGTTGCAGGAGCGGCCCTAATCGGTTCGATTCTCACTTTGCTAGCGAGTGTGTCCACCAACAAGGACGCTCGTCGCCAGCATCAACTCGACTACGCCCTCCGACAGGCCAACGAGCTGTATGGGCCACTTTACATGCGACGGCAGCTTAGCCTCCAACTTTGGAAGCAACTAACGGGTGTGCCAGATGCTGTTCCCGGGAAGACTAAGTGGAGGCTAATCGATCATATTGAGGAGATCAGGGCAGTTCCGTCGGACGGTCGGAACCGGCTCGTGGAGCAGATTCTGCTGATTAACAAAGAGTTGAGCGACCTGATCACCGGGCATGCCGGTCTCTTGAACGAGTTTCCTCCTCCTTCCACCTTTACCACGTTTCTCTTACATGCAGAGCTGTTACAACTCCTTTGGGATCGGAGCAGCAATGCTGATCCCGAAGGGACAGGCTATATCCCCTTCCCTGGTGGCCTCGATTATGACATATCGACAGCGTTCAAGGCGGTGAAGAAGAGGCTCGAGGATCTGGCGCCGGCGAAGAAACAACAAAGCTATTGGGACTAGGACGATTGAGGGAACCCCTCTACTGAGCGATCTGATATGGCTGCACCCACTTGACCGATGACATGAGTTTCGGCGGCGGGATTATTCGCACCCGAAGATAAGTCAGGATGCGGCGTCTCGCTCGTCGCTCTCTTCATGACTTCCCTCGCCGGAGCGTGTGACCTGTGATTTTCCATCCCTCGACAGTAAGTAGCTCGTCCCAGAGCTTGCGCGTTCCAATGCCGGGACTACTAAGTAGACCCGCACGGTCCTCGTTCTCGCTAAGTCGCGCGAATTTGGCGTAGTTCGGATAGTCCTTCGAGACAAATAGCTCCTTCCGGTGGAGGATTGGGGGGTTCTCCGACTCCCGGAAGTCCGTCCACTTGACCTCGAACGTACGTAGGTCGGCCCGGAGCGACGTCGCAAGCGGCGGATGAGCTACACGATCGAACTGCGGATACGAGAGGTAGGCGACCTTTCGTTCGACCCGTTGCAGCTTCACGATAGTGGCATACTCGACGGTCCCGACCAGAATTTGGGCGCATCCTTCGTAAACCCGAAGTACCGGAGGAAGGCGACCGAGCGCGGAGACGTGGACATAAAACGCGTCGGGAAGGACCTTTCCAACCGGACTCGTCTTGATCGCAGCGTCGAGTTCCTCTTGGCGTCCGGTGGCGAAGAGCAAGTGGTCGGCCTCGAGGACCGCTGTGCGGTACGAACCAAAGAGGAATCGAATATCACGCTGAAGATCCTCGGGTAGCTCGCTCATCTTCGGTCGTCTCGCGAAGGCTGTGAGAGCAAGGTAGACAAGCAGGTTCTTCTCGGCAGCAGACCGAGCAACAGACCAACGGTCGTCCCCCGTGATCCGGCGCACGACAGTGAAAGCGTTCCGGATCGAGCCGAACGCCGTTACGAGGTTGGGGCCGTCGGCAAGCTCGTCGCGCTCGGGCAGTCGGCCGTGTACATCGAGAAAGGCGCACAGATCGTCGAGCAGCTGGCGGTGCCTATCAAAGAGAGCCTCGGAAACTCGCTGGCTAGAAATGCCGGCGCGGCGAATTTGCTTCGCACGAAAGCCCTGGGCATCGCGTGCATCACGGAAGACATAGAAGATACCGGGGGCGGCGGCAAGCGAAGGTACGCCGAGCGCGTCGTCTAGCCACATCTTGAGCTCTTGTTGCTCGAAGAACTTCTGGAAGGTCCCCTTCGTCGTGACCCAGCCATCACGGTGCGGATGCGCAGTGAGTCCCCGCTCCTCCCAGCTCGGTCGCGCCGCCACGACCAATACTCGACGAGCGAGCTTCCATGCCTCCAGCAACGCTTGGCGTCGCTCCGCCGGCTCCTCGATCACGTTCACGACGTAACCGAGGTTGACAACATCTGCCTCCTTGCGGGGTACATCTGGCGCGTGCGCCGGATCCCAACCCGATGCCGGGTACCCGAGCGCGCTAAGGCGATCAACGTCGCCACCGCGTCCACAGCCGTAGTCGAAGACCGAATCACCCGAGCAAATGACCGCGTCCTCGAGCGCCAGAGCGACAGGACGAGAGAGTGAGGTTCGTGCCATCGCTGTTCGGGCACTCAGCTCGGTAGAAAGGGTTCGAGGAACTGTCGACGTCATTTCAGTGAGACTCTGTAAGCGCACGCGCAAGGCGTGCTAGCGCCTCGTCAAGCTCCGGGCTGCCGGAGTCGGTAGGCAGCAGCTGGAGCAGAGCCTCATCACCCCTTCCGATCAGAGCGCGTCGGAGTGACCCCATTGGCGCCTCGATCGCCCTGGCTAGGTCGTTGGCGACATTGGATCCGGTCAACCCCTCGATCCCGGTGAGAGCCACGGCTCGGCGGGTCGCGTCGAGCGTGCTCAGCTCTCTCTGCGTAATGCCAAAGGAGCTAGCCGTCGTCGTGTAGGTATCGAAGACGATGCGGAGGTGGTCGCCTTCGCAGAGGCCATGAGCGAGGGCATGGCTGCGAACCGAACCGATCGACGGCCCTGCTATCGCCGTCAACGGCCAGCTCACAACAATGTCCCCGTCGTCTGAAGCGAACCTCACCTTGGCCCCGGGCTGGACGCCGAGCGCGACCGACGTCCCGCGTGGAATGGCCTTTCCGCTCCCGCGGAGCGTGTCGTAATCGACTTCGATGAGGTAGGCGATCGTCGTTGGGGCAAGTCGGTAGGTCCGGCGCGCTTCGTCAACCCCGTCATCGGCGTGAGCGCGCTCGTCATCACCTCTCATCCGAATCCAGTCGCCTTCGATCACAAACATCGGAGCCTCCGCGTACATGCGGACGGATGACTCCCTCACGCCAAACCTTGCCACCTCCGCGACAACATCGGTGAGGAGGGCACGACCGCCCTCTCGCCCGATCCGTTGGGCAATCTCTTCAGCTATACCCGAATACTCCTCAAGACCCCACTCAACGAGCCCCCACTCCCGGCGGCTAACTCGGACCACGCGGGGCTCCTCGCCGAGGCGGTTGTGGAGCGCCCGAGTGCTGTAGTCCTCACCGCATTCGCGTACCAGCGTCTCGGTGTCCGCGGGTTGACCCCGAAGTGCCAGCATCGCGACGAGCTTGTCCACGCCGTTGTTCGGCCAGGCGACGAGCGCGTCGCCGAAGCGACGGAACTGATCGAGCCAGGCGAGGGCGCTGTCGAAAAACTCAGGGAGGACACCGCACGTGGCGAGTACGTTGTGGACGTCCTCTACGGCGATCACCCCGTGAGGATCGGCAACACCACGTAGCCGCGTGGGCAAGTCTCGCACGCCTTCGGTAACGTACGCCGTGCGCTCTATCCGGTACGGCCCGGCGAGGCGTAAGAGGATCGTTGTCGCAACAATGACGTTGTCCGCCACAATTCCACCGACAAGTCTGCTTAGCTCGCGCGCCACTGCCTCGGCCGGCGCGAGCGAACCGAGCGCCGAGTGGAGTGTGAACGCGGCCCAGTGAACCGGCGCGAATCTGCTAGAAGCCAGTTGCGTCTCGATACGTTCTTCCGCCCGGACCTGAATCTGGCGGACTCGCTCACGGGTAACAGCGAGATCGGTACCAACCGCCTCCAGAGTGACCGGAGAAGTTGTATAGACGCGCCGGCGAAGAACCTCCTGCTCGACCTCGCTGAGCTCTCCGAGCAGCTCCACCACAAGCTCCGCGTACGACGGGGGCCTCGCGCTCGCGAGCTCACGCAGTGGGAGTGCCCATATCACCGCGGCGGCATCCGCGACATCAGCGGGAACCCGTTCACCGGACGTCGCTCGATCGAGAGCCTGTCCCAGTGTCATCGCTTCACTCTGAGTCAGTCCCCATGCGGTGAGCTTCTGCATTGGTCCGTCTACGACCCAACGTCCGATTGGCGTCGTCAGGGATTCCAGGACTGGCTCCCCTGACGTCCCAAACGAACTCGAGTGCTGCCCGACCAAGTCGACGACGACGGCGGCGCCCAGCTCGATTGCAAGTCGTGTTGTGTCGCGAACAACATTGATTCCGGCGTTCGTGAAGCCACCAATAAATTCCGGAGAGACGGTACCGACCTTTCCCCACGTCTCGAGGTGGTTGCGTAGGAGGACGTTGCGGCTACGGGCCGATAGGGGGCGTATCGCGAGTTTCTCAAGCGTGTCGACGTCGACGACGTCAAGGGCGGCCCAGGTTTCCAACGTAGGCACCAGTGCGCCGAGCGATTGGCCAATCCGCTTGATCGCGACATCCGTCAACTTCCCGACAATCTCGCGCCACTCGGCCGATGCCCGGGCCACCTCGACGGTCTCTCTCCGTAGGCGCTCTGGAATCCAGGCGGCGAGCTCTGGATAACATGCCGCGACGCTGAGCGAGGGTGTGCCCTGGTCGGGCTCAGTCTCCTCCAACACCGGACTAACTCAGGTCACCGAGCCGGTTGATGAACGTGAGCGTCGGTTCAGCCTCGCCAAGCAGCGAATGCACGATCCACGGGAGTCCGGTGTTGGCGTACTGCGAGGCAATCTCGATTACCTTCGCCGGAGCCTCAAACACCTCGGGCCCCTCCTCGGCGAGCGCGAGGAGCTCGAGATGAGTAATACGCCACGGGTCGGTACTCAAGATCGCAGCAGTATTGAACTTGACAACCTTCTCGGGCATCGGTGTCCGCGTGCCGATGTGCACGCCCAGAGCGAGGCCTGCCCACCACAGATCGATCTGACGCTCAAACGGACGCGGATCGACGTCTGATCGAGAGACAAACGGGTCGATTCGGTTGTGCACATCGCTTGGGATGAACAGATCGATGGACGCATACCGGTTAATGACGTCTGGCACTCAAACCTCCGTCCCGACGCGCATCACGACGCCGTGTTGCTCGTCATATCGGCGCGCACAGATTCGACAGGACACGCGGTGGCTGCAGGTGCACGTCCGCACTACGGGATGATCGACATCCCAGGGGTAGACGAGGTCCTCGGGGAAGTCCTTAGAGCACGACATCGTCATTATCTCGCCCGCGCGGTCGTCGAGAATGTCTTCGATATCGCGGATTTCGGAACGCGTCAGCATGAGCACAACTTGATTGTCCGGTTCACCCGGCTGGCTGGGTCGAGTGATCGTATCGACCATCCGTCTCTTCACTCCGCCGGCAACCATTCCGAGCGGTGTGTCAATGATGCGGGGTGCCGCTGTGTCCGAAACCTCCATCAGCGCCCAGATGAACGCAAGTGTGAGCGCACGTTGCGATGCCCCGTTCAACTCGAACGCCGGGTCGAGCCGGCGTCCGTTATGAGTGTCCACAACGATGTCGAAGTTATCGGCGATGTGAACCCCCGTGAAGACTCCGGCCTCGAAATCTGGATCCGAGCCCACGATCTGCATGAAGAGTTCAGCCATCCGACTTCCGACGCGCGCAACGTAGTCGCGCTCGAGGACCCCAAGAGTCCCTTTCGCGAGCGTGACTAGGTCCTCAGCTACCGCCCTGCGCGTGGCGAGCATGAGGTCCTTATTCCGGGCGCTCTCAGCCTGATCAAGGGCGCGCTTCTTCTCTTCGCGACCTTCCTTCGCCAACTTGATCCGTTCGTCGAGGCCGCCAACTCTGCTGGCGGCACTCTCAATCTGTCCGCCGACGCGCTGGATCTTGGTTGTTAGGTCGCGCACGCGAGAGTCGTCGATCTTCGACCGGCGCTCCTTCGCGGCAACGCTCTCGGTCGTCTTTAGCGCCAGTGCGTCGCGCTTCTCAGTGAAGGAAGCAAGCAGGAAAGTGCGTCGTGCCCAGAAGTCCTTTCCTTCGTGACGTTTCGAGTCGTGTGTCGCCTTGGATTGCCGTGCGACGTGAAGAACGCTGGTAAGGCGTTGTGTCGTAGCGGCGACGTGCCGTTGCTCCTCAATAAGGTGTTGCAAATGCTGGCGCCGACGCTCACCGTCGGAGTCGCCCACTGCCAGCGATTCGCCACAGAAGCAAACGGGCAGGCTGAGCCTGTCCACTAGGACCTCGATCGAAACGCCCGGAATGACTCCTCGGTCTGCTAGGTCGTCGAGCAACTTCATTCCCTTGTTGAGAGGATCCTCAAGAAGTGCCCATGAGAAGTCCTCGGAACGCACGAGGCCCCGCATGTTCAGGAGGGCCTGCGTCCGCTCCTTTTCGAGCGTGGCGATGTCGCGATCTAGACCGGAGATCTTCTTATTGAGCTCATCAAGCTCGCCGAGTCCCTTAATCTGATCGAGCTCCTTTTCCCACCTCACTCGCTGTTCGCGCATCTGGCGGAGTTGATCAGTGAGCTCGGCGTGTTGGCGCTCAAGGTCCGCGATCTGATCCTCGACCTTTTCGAGCGCCGCGTTCACCTCCTCGACCTCGCGGCCCGCCGAACGAGCAACCTCGGCGCGAAACTTACGGAGGACCTGCTCGAGGTCTCCAGCGGCAAGCTCCAAGGCTTCGAGACCTAGCAACGATCGGATCGCTTCATGAACTTGGGTCTGGCGCTGGTCCACCGAACCGGAACCGGAGATAAAATTCTGCACGTTCTCACCGTCGGTAAAGAAGACCTTTTGAAGTCGCAGCGGCAATAACTTCAGAAGAAGAGCCGTATCGACCTCATCTTCGCCCGCCATGCTTATCCGGAGCAAGCGGACCCGTTCACCCCCAGCCTCGACTCGATCGCTGGCTACCATCGGAGTTTGCGTCGTAGTCCGGACTAGCCGGTACCTAGTAGTGATACCCGCGTCGTCGGTGTTCTCGAACTCGATCATCACCTGGACGTCAACGGGAACGTCGGGCGGCGCGGCAGAGGATACGAGACGTAGCTTGCGAGCTTCGGGCGGAAGACCCTCGGCACCAAAAAGCGCCCAAGTCAGCGCGTACAGCAGAGATGTCTTACCCGAACCGTTCTCAGCCCGGATGACGGTGAGGGGATGCTCGGGATCTGTGGAGAACTCGACAGCGACATCCTCAAGTAGCTTGAAGTTGTTCACATGAGCACGAACGAGTTTCATTCCGTCGACTCCCCGAGCTGTGCTACGACCCTGTCCGCCGCAGCGGTCACCTGCGCCTCGACTCGACTTCGACGTGCTGTGGCAGAGCCGCCGCCGTCTTGCACCTGGATGACGGAGGCGAGCTGTTGAACAAGGAGCGCTCGGTAACCCTCAAAACGTTCGTCGATCCGGCTCGCCTGTTCTCTCGCAGCCTCAAGAAGGGGCTTAGTTCTCTCCAGCATCTGGACCTCCCTGGTAAAGGATGTCGTCATAGACAGAGGTCACCTTTAGCCGAGGTCCGTTGGCATCCCACTCGTTCAGCGCGAGTGATGCAAACGCCTCAGCGCGAGCGAGCTCGCCGCGCAACACCGAGCGGCCTTCGCGACAATCGGAATCAGGGGGTACTACGAAGAAATCGTGGAGGACGGCGCGCTGTTTGCCCGGCGCGGTCCGCAGCAGTCGTCCGCGTCGTTGCACCCACTCTCGCTCGACCGTGCTCGACGCGAGGATGAAGGCCGTGTCAGTCTGCGGAATATCGACTCCCTCATCGAGCACCTTCATTGCCGTCAGCACCTGGTAATCACCGGCCCCGAACTTCGCTAGCAGCGCATTCGCGTCGCCACGGGATGTCTCAGCATTTGTGAACTGGTGAGAAATTATCCCTAGCTCCGATAGCAGAGCGTTTACCTGCTCGATCTGGCGGCTCTTGCCGGGCGGCACTTGCTTAGCTGACGCGTAGATAAGTGTCCTCGCGACATTTGCCGAACCGATCACCGCCAGGAGCCGACGGAGCACGGCAAGCTTGTCGTCGACGTATTCGAGCACCGCTCTCCGCTCTCGGAGAAGAGATGCAAGGCGCGGATCTCCCACCGCGTCACGCCCGTCGTCGGAAACCATGAAGCCGAGCATGCGAATTTTCTCAGTGAGCTCGACATAGCGGTCCATCTCGTCGGCGTCGAGGTGAACCTCGTGCAGTTGGTACTCATACGGCACGAGGCAACCGGCCTCGATCGCATCGCCAAGCGTGAACTCGAATATCTGCGGACCAAAGAACTCAAATAGCCGGTCGGTCCCGTCCGTGTCGTACTGCCGCACTGGCGTCGCCGATAGGCCGAGGCGGTGTTGGAAACCGGTCGGAGCGTGGTTGAGGAACGACGGCGCGCCAAGGTTGTGCATCTCGTCGCCGATCAGCATCGTCGCGGTGCTCTCCGGGAACGACTCGACGAACTCGCGGATCGACGCATCGCTCGCGAAAAGGGCATTTGTCACGACAAGAACCTCAGTTCGAGGCTTTCCAGCAGCGAGGGCCGCTCGGATCTCTTCGAGCCGGATCGCGCGCTTCGCGCCACTGACAGCGCTCGGTATGAAGGGCTCAAGCCCAAAGTCCCTAACCTCGTCGGCCCACTGCCGCATCAAGGGGGTCGACGGAACGAGGATCATCACAAGCATCGCGCCCTGGTGCGCCGCTTGGTCCAACGTGGCCGATATGAGAGCTGTCTTGGTTTTGCCACCGCCCGTGGCGATCGCGAGCACACCTCGACTGCCGTTGTCGCGGAACGCCTCGACCGCGCGGCCTTGGTGCGAGAAGCGGCCAACCTGCCATTCCAGACCGGCCGGGATAGCGAGGAGGTGCGTAGCGATACGAAAGAAGTTGGGCGGAAGCTCCGGCTCGAGACCGGCGAGGTTGTCCTCGCGCCACGCCTCCCAGAAGTCCTCAACGGTTGGCACCGCCGAGGGCGTCATTTCGCGCAACACCCGCAGCGCTTGAAGCGCCGACACGGTAAGCGAGAAGCGGTGCTCGTTGTTCCACTGCCGCTCCCACTGCTCCAGCAGTCTTCGGACCCGGTTCGCAGATGCGGAGCCGTCCTGCCAGGGTCGATCAATTGTCATGTTCTCCCCGTTGACGAGGAGCCCTCGGGTTGTGGCGTTACCCGACCCGTGAACAGCAAGCCAGTCCTCGCCGGAGCGTATCAGCCACTCTTTCTTGTGGTATTGGCCCTTCGTCATAAGTACAAAACGGAGGTCGAGCCGGTTGGCCGCTAGTAGGTAGGCGAGACATTGCACGGCGTGGCGGACTACGCAGGCCTGGGAGAGGCGGGCCTCCTCGAATAGGAGATCGGCGTAAGTCTGCGCGACTTCCTCTGGAGTGGTGACTGCGCGCTCGATTGCGTCGCGGTCCTCCTCGCTGATGACCGGACTGATCATGAGCTCCAGTCGCTTGTCGCCGTTCTCGAGGTAAGCGGCCAGCCCCGGCGCGACCTGGGCGAGGCACTGTGAGCTGAAAAAGCCCGCGCCGACACGGACCTCGTCCGCCTGAGTCATCGCAGGCAGAAGCACCTCGCCCACAAGGTCATCGTCAGGAATCTCATAGACCTCGAGTGCCCCTTCGAGCGCTTCACGCATGGAGCTCACCGAGTCAGCCTCAGAGGTCACAGACTTCACAAGGCAATGTGTCGTCGTCATCGTCAAGTGCGCTCGCGAGTACGTCGGCGAGCGGAATGTCGCGACGAACCGTTCGGTGACGCTCTATGGAAGCGGCGTGTCTCGCCATGATCTCCTCTTTTCGAGCGAGAAGTACCGGCAGGCTCTCGCCCTGCGACCAGGTGTAGTCACGTCCTTGCATGGCCTTGTCCTCGTATCGCTCCTTGTTCTCGTAGGCGACTGCGCGCTCAAAGAGGTCCGGGTGGTGCTCGGCAAGACCAACCCATTCCGCCTTCCTCTGAAAGAAGCAGAAGTAGCAGCCAGATCTCGTCCGCCACGAGTAGTAGGAGGGTAACCCGATTCCCGCATCCTCGAGGATGCGCAGCACGCCGGCGTGATCGATCCCATCCTCCTTGAAGGGAAACACAGAGCGAATATTTGACTTAGTCGACACATAGCCCTCGCGCTTCTCGTCCGCACGAATCGCCACGTAGCTCGTGGCTGGGTCGTCACCGAGCCACGCTTCGAGTGGCTTGATCTTCATGTTCTTCGTACACCACCGCATCTGAGGCGACGGAAGGGCTCCGCCGAAGATCATGAGGAAATGGTCAAAATCTCTTCCAGGATTCAGATAGGCGATCTTCTTACCCAAGACAACCTCGAGCCGTTGGAGGTACTCATAGGTCTCGGGGAGCTCCGATCCTGTGTCGCAAAAGAAGTACTCCATGTCCGGTACGGAGTCGCGCATGTAGATCGCGAGCGCAGCGCTGTCTTTCCCTCCGGAAAGACCGAGCACGTTTCGTGAAACACCGCTAGCCACCGTGCGCCTCCACTCTTGAGATCGCATCGCCCAAGACTTGCGATTGGGTTTCACCTTTCGGCTTCAATAGCGCCTCGGCGTGGACAGCGAGAAGTGCTGACTCCGCGCGAGGGCCGAGGGCAGCAACAGCCATTGCACGCGCCTCCTCGATGATGCGGGCGAGGATCGCCTTATGCGAGGTCTCTACCCAAAGGACCTCGCCCTGCTCGCTGCCGTCGGACTCTGTCCTGGTGATACGGGCGACCTCGAAACCATCATGGGGACCGTCTAGCGCTTCGTGGTAGAGGTGCTCGACGCGCCGGAACGCCTCCACCATCTCGCCAAGCAAGGCCTCAAAGCGCGCGACGTTCTCGTCCGTCCACGAACGCGGCGGCCGGCTCGCGATGTTCATCGCGATCGCCTCGAGCCAGTCCTGTTCATCGAGGCCCTGATCGCTTGCCGTAATCATAAAGGAACGCACCGACGGGATGAGCGTGCGTGACGCGAGCACCGACGCACGCGCAGCCAGCATGGGGCGAAGCTCCTCCTGCGACAACCGCAGGCGTGCCGCGAGCTGCTGGCGGATAGTTCGCAGTAGTCGAGCGTCCGCATCCTGGAGCTCAGCGACAGCCTCGTTGACCGCCTTCACGAAGGCGTCAACGCCCTCGTCGGAGCTGGCGCGGGCAGTCAGCGCCTTCATGCCACAAGCCCTAGGCAACGCTTCGAAGAGGAGCTCTCCTGGCTCACGGGCGGTCAATAAGCAGTCCCGGATTGCAGCGGTCTGTTCGGAGACGAGCTCACGCGTCGTTCTCGCGAAGGGCGACAACGAGTGTGCCAACGACACGAGTGGGGCGAGGACCTGGAGCACGGTCGCGTTCCGCACGTCCGGACCGAGATGGCGCGGCTCGATCGTCTGGGAGAGGCGATCCAGTACGCGCTTTCTCGCCCCGGCAACCCCAACGAAGCGAATGCTAAACCGACTCGGTGCCTTGATCAGTCGCTCGATAACCTCAATGGATAGGCGCGGTTGGAACGACCCATCCTGGAAAAGCGCGACATCGTCTGCATGGCAAAGCAGCCACGCAGTGAGGAGTACGGGAGTTGGGCCGGCAAGCATCCCATACGGGGGGGCACCGAGCCGAGTGTCAAGAACGTCGAGCGATACAGGCGCAGTCGCCGCGCGTCCTAGGATCTCGTCGAGCCCCTCCCACGCCGGACGGAAATCGCTCTCTTTCGACGGCTCGCCGATGCGCCATTTTGCATCGATCTGGACGTGGATGCCCGGCGCCCGAATCACGGCCTCGTAAATCGCGCGCTCAGGTCCGTACCCCTCTATGCCGAGCTGCGCTTCGGTCGGGTGATCCACAATTGCCTCGAGCAGGTCTCGGCGAGCCTTGGCGCCTTGAGAGGTAAGCTCTCGGCGGTTCAGCACTTCGTTTCGGACGATCGGCGTCGAGCAGTAAATCTCGTCGCAAACGTGAGACAGGAGCGCAGAAAGGTTGCCTTCGAGCTCTTTGCCAGGCGTCGTCCCTTCGAGCCCATAGCAGCGGTAGGAGAGCTGCTGCGCCAACAGATAGAACTCTGAAGCAAGCGCATCGCGCGCCATCGCGCTCCGCTCCCGCAACTCCCGCCGCGCCACCCAGTCGCCGCCAACGGCGTCGTCCTCCTCCGAAACCTCGACTAGCGCTGCGGTCTCGAGCGCGAGCTCACTCAAAAGTACGAGGTCGTCGCTTCGAGCGACGAGCATCGGCCGGCCTAGCGGCACGTCACCCATCTCGAGATCCTCGACCGGGTACAGCACGAGCCCATCGCCCTCGGCGGCGGCAGCCAAGACCCTCTCGAGCGTGCTGCGATCGACGAAATGACGGCCAAAGTACCGAAGTGACCCTGTCTGCTGGCTGTGTCGGGCCGCGACTGCTGGCTCAAGCGGCAGCGCCCGCTCAAGAATCTCGGCACGCGAGCGCGATGCCAGTCGGTCCCGAGCACGCCCGATAGCTGCCACGAAGTCAAAATCGGACCCCTGCCACACTCGGTACTCGTCGGCAAACGCCCGGTACGTCAATGCGCCGGCAGCACACAGCCGCTCCAACGCTGCGCGGACGGCGTCGTCATCCGCGAATCCTTCGCTGCCACTTAGAGCCCACGACACGATCGCTTGCGATGCTCGCAGCGCCCCTCCCTGGGAGATGAGATTGAGTACGCCGACCGTCTTCAGGCACCGGAGATCCGGCTCGTCGATCGACTTCGTCTCACTGACGCGTGTCGAGATCTCGAACCACCGCGACGCGTTCGCTGCGCTGATCGTGATGGTTGCTGGGTTACCGAGGAAGTAGTCGTAAACGTCAAACAGTCGGACCGTGGCAAGGGTTGAAGTGACGGGAGTACGTGCCATGAAGTCGGGAACCGACAATGCCTCCGAGCCCGCCAGGAAACTGAAGAGAGTCCGCTCGTTTTGCCCGTAGCTAGCGCACAACTCAGGCAACACCATCAGCGACGAGGGATGGAGTGGGTAACACGCGGCGAGGTTCCCCGGCGCATTCACGAACCCGCGCACCCCGAGTCGCGAAGCGGCAAGGGCCTCAGCATCCCCCCAGACCCCGATGGCGGCCCTCAAGTCCGCGCTTGCTGAGCTGGTGTCGAACACCTTCGCTACGAGGCGCTGGACCTGTTGGGGGGAGTCGACGAAAGCGACATCCTCAAACCTCCCCCGCACCTTCCCCCACTCACGAAGCTGCGCTGTGGGTGACGCGGCGAGATAGTCCTCGAGCGAGAGGTGCTGCATGGTGATGACCGAGAGCGGCGTCCGACTGAGTCCCGCCGCCTCCTCCGCCAGCTCTTGGACGATAAATAGGTCGCCGTCCCTCGTGTCGTCGACAAGGTACTCAACGTTCTTGCCGTATTCATCGATGACGAGGAGCACCGGAGCGAACGCGGAAGCCCCGCGGACGAGCTCGAGGATGGAGCCCGCGTCAGGAACGGCACTCGTCGACTTGAGCGCGGAAAGCGCGTGCGAAAGACGACGCGCTGCCGTCGAGCGTCCGGCGAGGATACCGTGCCGGGCGAGCCCCGATTCGATGGCCCGGAGAAGTGTCAGGCTGACCGGTTCGCGTCTCGCCGTAGCAAACATGCGTACGTAGCCGGTGGCATCGACGCCGGCATGCTTGCGGAGTGTTTCGAGCCTGTCGGCGATCACCGGAGAAACGGCTTGCAATTCGCGAACCGCGTGCGATCGACCGGGAGCATCCTTGGGACCGAAGAGCGCGTCGAGATAGAGGGCGAAGGAAGATTTGCCGGAACCGTAGGGCCCGACGACCGACCAAGCGCGTCCTGCCGTTTGATCGTCCATCGCGACAGCGATCCGACCGAGCAGGTCGAGTGCCCGCGCGGTTGGCATATAGGCGTCGACGACTGAAGAGCCCGCGTCGCGCTCGAGCTGCACGGATCGAGCGAACTGCGGTCTAACCGAGAGCTGCGAAGACAGAAGCAGGTTCTCCTTCACTGCGCCGCTCCGATGGAAAGGTCTTTTCGGCGCTGAATCAACTTGAGCCGCTGAATGACTGATGTAGCGCTGGCAATCCTTGCGTCAAGATCCTCGACGCTGAGGGATGCAGGCCTCTGCCGTCCGGAGCGCGATTTGTTCGCTCCCGGCACGGCAGCTTCGCGTTCGGACCCGGAGACAGTGCGGAAGTAACCAGTGAGTACGTCCCAGGCGAGCTCGTCGGGAGCTCCGGACCAGACGAACTGGTTGATTCCGCCGACCGCCGCCACGCTCAAAGGAAGCCCTCGCTCTTGAAGACGAAGAAGAGCCTCGTAAATGGCATCCTCGTCCAGCCGAAAGATGCGGCCCGGCGAGCCGGGATCGACAGTTAGGCGCGTAAGGGTGGCGGTGCGCATGCCGGACTGGTGCCCGACGAAGTCAAGGCAGGCAAAGGCCACGATCTCGTCTGGAAGTGTTGGTTTCGGTCCTACGAGAAATCGGTATGTCCGTCGCTCGCCAGGCACTGCGGCAAGCAGGCCGAGGGAGCGGAACGGACAGTCAATGCCGTCGTCAATGACTTCCCGCCCCGACGCCCCCGAATAGGTGCGGAGAAAGCAGTCGACGTCCTTCTTTACGCTGCTTGCGGCTACCTCTGACCACGCCTCGATTCCGGCGACGGCCTCGGTCGCGTAGCGGGCGAGGTCATCGTCGCTGAACTCGACAGACTGGAAGTCGTTCAGTGCGATCCACCAGACCGGCAGGATGCTCGGGGGTCGCATCATCATCCAGTGAAGAAGCCACAACGACGCGGTGGACTCGAGCCAGGGGTCCCAGCCATCCTCGCTAAAGAGAGCGCGGCTGAGGTTGCTCTCGACATAGCGCGGCACGCGTGGATGCTCCGGACTGGGAAACGGCTCGATGACCTTCGCGGCAGTCGCCCAGAAGCGGATGGCGCGCACCATGTTCTTGCCGACACCGAGTCTGACCGTGGCGTCGTCGGCGGTGAAGATCTGATCAGAGTCGCGGACCCCGACTACCGCCTTGCGGAACCAGCCGTGACGGGGATGGAAGGTCTCGTGACGGGCGAAAACCGGTCGGGTTGCCTCCGCGACCCCGAAGCCACTCATGCGACAAACTGGGCTATCGCTGCCGTCTCGGCGCGGATTCGACCAACAACATAGAGGATGTCGTCGGCGCTGGTGAATCGTCCCAGGCTGAAACGAACCGCACTGCTCGCTTTGTCCTCGTCCTGGCCCATTGCAAGAAGAACGGGCGACGGTCCTGGGACCGCGGACGCGCACGCGCTTCCCGTCGAGAGCGCGATATCCGGCAAACGGGCGAGCAGGGCCTCTGCGTCGATGCCTTGGAAAGCGACGTTCAGCGTGCCGGGCAGCTTGGCGGCGTCCCCGCCATTGACCGAGACGCAAGTCGGGAGCGTACGCAGCAGGGACAGCAGCAAGTGCTGCAACTCGGCAAGGCGGCGTCCTTCGCCGTCGCGCTCTGACGACGCGAGCGCTGCGGCAACACCGAAGCCCACGATGCCAGGAACGTTGAGCGTCCCACTCCGGAGTCCCTGTTCCTGGCCCCCGCCGTAGAGAAGGGGTGAGAAGTCGCCGCGTATGCCCCGCCGAATGAAAAGCGCTCCGACACCCTTCGGTCCGTAGAGCTTGTGGGCCGACATGGAGGCAAAGTCGACGCCTGCGTCATCGACGGAAAACGGCAACTTTCCGACGATCTGTGTTGCGTCGCAGTGGAAGAGCGCACCGTACGTCGTGCAGATGGAGCGGACGGTGGCCATAGGGCTGATGACGCCAGTTTCGTTGTTTGCGGCCATCACGGACACAATGTGCGCACCGTTTGCCACCGACTTTTCGAGCTCCTCAGTGAGCAGCACGCCGTCGCCGTCGACGCCCACGTAGTCGACGACGCAGCCCTTCGACACCAGGTAGCGGGCGGTGCCGAGCACTGCGGGATGTTCCGTCGAGCCGACCGCTAGATGGCCAGGTGACTCCCGACAGTCGATGGTGGTCGCACGCAGTACTGCACCGATCGATTCGGTCGCCCCGCTCGTGAAAATGATTTCAGATGGGGCCGCGTGAAGGAGCGCGGCTACCCGCTGCCGAGCCTCGCGAACAGCGTCCGATGCTCTGCCGCCGAAGGAATGCTGACTCGACGGATTTCCGAAGTCACGCTCAAGAAAAGGCAGCATCGCGTCGAGGACGCGCGGGTCTACAGGAGTCGTTGCATTGTGATCGAGATAAACAAAGCGCCGTGAATCGCGTGCACCCGTGACTTCGTCAGCCTCCACAGAACCACTGTAGAGTCCGCATGTGTCACTCGCAGGGTTCTCGGCGCAGGGTTGGGGCGCTCCGACCTGGGTCGCTTCACGCGGACGTGGGTCCACCCTCGTTGTACGGCTTCCTGCTCCCTCGTCCCGAGTGAAGTGGTCAAGCTAGGGCGAGTCTCGAGCTGAAGCGGAACGTGAGTGCGCGAATGTCACTGAGTGGTTTCGATTTTGCGTCTCATAGCTCCGGTCCTCCGGTCGGGATGAGACCGACGTCGACAACCTCCGGCTTCGGGTGCCGCCCTCCGGAGGTATAGGAAAGCCTCGATGCCCTGTCGAAGGCAGCCCGTGCGAGGTCGTGTTGTTTGATCGCTTCGATGCTCCGTGCTGGGCCTTTGGGGCCGAGGGGTAGGTGTTCGTCGTCGATGTTCCAGCGATCGCGATAAGCGACAACTGTCGTAACGGCTTCGATCCAGCGTTCTCTCGCGCGCGGCTCGGTGGGCGCGATGCCGAGCCGGCGAACCCAGATCTGATTCTGCTCGATTGCGTGCTCGGCCAGTACCCGCGCCCGACGCTGCATCGCCTCATCCCTTTCCTCGAGGCCTCGCGCCATGTCTGGGTCCGTGACCCCTACCGCTCGTGGGATCAGTCCTGCGATGAGACTCGTGCCCGCTCGACGCGACGATCCAGCGACCTCTACCCAACGCTCGACTCGGTCACGAAGGACCGCGGCGGGGTCCCCCGCGTCGTCGAGAGGCCTTATGGCCACGAGCCTGAGTAGGGTCGGTTCCACATCGAGGCCGTGCACCTCCGCGTCGCGAAGAGCGGCAATCAATGGACCGTAGGCGGGGCTTTGGCGAACCTGCTCGAGGTGCTGAGGTTCGAGTCCTGAGCGACCCAGCAGGTCGTCCCAGCGTTGCTGTTGAGCAGCGCGGGCGAGGGTCTCGTACTCGGCGGCTAGGACGCTGAAGTCGTCGATGTGGCGCTGTGCCCTCTCGACGGTCTCGTGCGCAGAAAGGTCCGCGCCCTCGTTGGCGAGCACGCCGGCGAGTACCTCGCGGACACTCTGCTGGGCGAGCGTGCCGTGGTGTCCAGTGGCGGGATCCGGGTCGAAGCAAGTGTCGACGTAGAGCATGTTGGACTCGCGCCCACGCGTGGCGGCGACGTAGAGCACTTCGCGTGTCGTGGTCGGCGAGACCAGCGAGTGCGTCGTGTCCACCGTCCGGCCTTGGCTCCGATAGCTGGTCGTGGCGTAGGCGAGCTCGACGTGCTGGGCCACGTAGTCCGCCGGCAAAGTGACCTCTGCACCGTTGCCGCGGCGCACCGCCATGGAACCGTCGGGGTTGGTGGCGGAGACGACGAAGCGGTCGCCGTTCTTCACCCAGCTCCTCCCTGTCGTCAGCGAGCGGTTGTTCTGGCGGGTCACGATCTCGTCGCCGACGCCCGCCCTCTGGCCCTCCGCGATCACAAGGCCGCTGTCGCTAACTGTTCCTTCGGCCACGCGGGCTATCCTCGCCCGGCGGTTCAGCTCGGCCACGGTGGCGCTGTCCCCGGCAATCATGAGACTCGACTTGCCGGCCTCGATATCGTCCTTCCACGCCGTGTAGATGGCGTCGAGAAGGCTCTCGCGATCGCCGGAGGTGACGCGGTCGTGGGCCTCGTAGGCAGCGATGGCCGAGGTCTTCCCGGCTCGCAGCTCGATGCTGGCAGCCTTCTCCCACTCGGAGCTGAAGCGCCGGACGTCGGTGAGCTCAGCGACGAGATCACCGCGGTCCTTGACAAGGAGCGAGAAGGCCCCGCCGGCTTCGACAGACGACATTTGCGCATGATCTCCCAAAAGCAAAATCTTGGAACCGGCCGTCGTGGCGGCGCTCACGAGCTCGTCGAGAGTGAAGGTCCCAGCGAGTGAAGCCTCGTCGATCATGACGAGCTGTCCCGGTTTCAAGCGTCGCTCCGAGACGGCGTGATCCGTCTCTGCGAGCTTGGCGCGGAGCCTGGCCGCGCTCGGAGAACGCGGATAGGCGTGCCGGGCGAGGTTCAAGGCGAGACGGTCCCGGCGTGTCGTCAGCTCTGGGATGCGCCTCCATTCGGTGAGCCACTTGGCGGTGTTCTCAGTCTCGATCCCGAGCTCGTCAGAGAGCACCTGAGCGGCAGCCGCGGAGGGGGCGAGACCGATGACAGACCCCGGACCGTGGACCTCTTCCCACACAGCGCGAAGTCCCGCCATAGCGGTCGACTTGCCCGTCCCGGCCGGGCCCACGAGAACTTCGAGGACGCGACCCGAGGTGGCGATCTTCTCGACGGCGAGGGCCTGGTCGGTGCTCAACTTGTAGTCCCGCCCGGGGAGGTTCGCCTCTGTCACCTCGGCCACGACTGCGACGCTCACCCGGGGTGCTCCGAGTGACCTCGCGGCTTCGAGGAGGCGCGCCTCTGCACCAAGGAGCGCCTCGGTGGTGTAGATGATGCGGCTCTCGGGATGGAGCCTTGACGACCCGTCGGGGCGGACGTAGCGCTCGGGTGTGTGGTGAAGCGGTGACGGCGTGAGCATCAGAGAGCGGGCGATGGCGAGCTCGGCGATGTGATCGGCGACGGCCACCCTGTCGTCGGGAGATGCGAAACGGACCCCGTGCAGCATGCGGTGGGCCTCGGCGAGAAGGTTCTGGCGTCCGTAGGTGGAATGGTGCTCGGAGACGGTTGTGACGACCGCCCGCGCAGCATCGGCGAGGATGGCCTCCCCGAGGTCATCGCGACCGAGCAGCGGCAGGTCGTTGCGGTCCTTCAGACTCGAGACCCAGGCGATCTGCTCGTCCTTTCCGATGTGACTTGCGGCCCGTTCGCGCCAGTGATCGGTGAGCTCGGCGAGGCTGTGCTTGGTCTTGTCCGGCCGGGTGGCGATCGTCGCCACGGCGTGCAATTTCATGTCCTCGACGGCCGTGGCGCTTCGTCCGTGGGCGGCTTTGAACTCGGCCCGGAGGAGGTCTGAGTGCTCGGCGATCTGCTCGGAGCGGCGCGAGAACTCGGCCATGAGCGGCTCCGCGACCCCGATGATCTCATAGCGAGGCTTGGTCGAATGTCGCCGTCCCCGCGCCTCCCAACCGAGGCCGAGCCTGGCCGTCAGGAGGTCGGAGAGGACCCCTTGGTGGAGCTCGGACAGTGTCGTCGTCGCCTTGAAGATGGCCTTGGAGTCAAGGGTCCTCCACTTGCCGTCCGACACTGATCTCGCTCGATTCCAAACCACGAGATGGTCGTGCAACTGAGGATCGTCAAGCCTGCTCGTGAAGTGGGTGAACGAGGTGGCGATGACCCCGGTCACGTCCTCTTCGACGATGCCGCCGGCACCAGAGCGGGAATGGAAGACGTGCGACTCGGCGTAGGCGAGGACGTAGTCGATCGCTTCACGGTGACACTCCGCGATGACGGCTTTCGTGTCCTCATCGGCGAGCGCCCATGCCGTCGAGACTGACTTGCTAGGACTGAAAGTGAGGTCGAAGCCGCCGACCGGTGCAGCATTTCCCGGCACGGTGAGACGTCCTCCGAGCGGCTCTCCAGTGACCGGATCGGAGAGCTTTCCGAGCATGTTGAAGAGGTGCTCCTCGGTTACTTGCGAGCCCTTCTCGACCCCCTTCCCGCCGTCCAGGTCGGCCAGTCCGGCGCCGAGGAAGATGCCCGGCGGGGTGCCCGTGGAGGCGTAGTAGTGGGCGAGACCCTTGGATGGTTCCGGGTTCCCGTCGCCGGCCGCGACCGAGTTAATGAGGTAGCGGTAGCCACCGCCCAAGCTCACCCGCCGGATCGAGATCACGCCTCCTGCCTCCTTCACGGAGGCATTCGCGACGAGTGCCTCCACTAAGGACGCACTGGCGAATCCAGGCTATTTGCGCGTGCTGTGCCGCACCGCTGTGACCTGGGCTTATGCCCGGCGCACGCTCCAGTGTCAACTCTGCGTGGACAGCGGCGAGGTTG
>Ga0182027_10004284_pt1 | contig 22188 bp, 19 predicted proteins | sample 712E1DmetaG_FD_121300 | JGI IMG/M metagenome (GOLD analysis project Ga0182027, IMG submission 121300) | Permafrost microbial communities from Stordalen Mire, Sweden - 712E1D metaG (Illumina Assembly) | ecosystem: Environmental > Terrestrial > Soil > Wetlands > Permafrost | place: Sweden... | reverse complement strand
TGGAGAATTCTCGGAAGAAGATTTAATTCCAAACGAACCAACAGTTATTACCTTAACCGATACCGGTTACATTAAAAGACAAAGTTTAAATAGCTTTAGAACACAGCAAAGAGGCGGCAAGGGAATTATTGGCATGACCACCAAAGATGAAGATAATATTGCCGATATTAAATATATTGAAACCCACGACAATTTATTATTCTTTACAAATAAAGGAAAAGTTTACCAAATTAAAGCCTACGAAATAAACGAATCATCCAGAACCAGTAAGGGAACCGCTATTGTAAACCTTTTAAATATTGAGTCCGGCGAAAAAGTGGAAGCCTTTGTAAATTATCGAAAAGGCAACGAATCAAAATACGTTTTCTTAACTACCAAAAGCGGTACTGTTAAAAAAAGCTCATTATCGGAATTTGAAAATATTCGAAGAAGCGGAATTTTAGCTATTAAACTGGACTCAGGTGACGAGCTTGTTTGGAGCAAATTAACAACCGGAAACGACGATATTCTTTTGGTTACAAGGAACGGTAAATCTATCAGATTCCCGGAAAAATCAGTCAGACCAATGGGCAGAAATACCATGGGAGTTAGAGGAATTTTAATCAAGAAAGACGCTTCAAATGACAGAGTTATTCAAATGGATGTTGTTAAAAAAGACGCCAAGCTGGAAGTATTTACCATTATGGAAAAGGGGTTAGGTAAAAAAACTCCGGTTGATGAATTTCATATTCAGGGACGCGGCGGGCAGGGAGTAAAAGTAGCCGAAATAACCGATAAAACAGGCAAAGTTGTTTCGTCTATGATTATCCCACAAGGATCAGAAGAAGTAATTATTACGTCTCAAAAAGGACAAATTGTAAAACTCGAAATCAACTCTATACCAAAACTTTTAAGAGCAACTCAGGGCGTAATCTTAATGAGATTTTCCGATAAAACAGACCATGTCGCGTCGGCGACCTGTATTGAAAAGTAACTCACGGAAATTATGATCATTGATGGAAAATTAATCTCCTCAGCGATCCTCGAAGACCTCAAAAAGAGGGTCTTGCGACTTACCAAAAAAGGCATCACCCCAACTATGGCAGTTATTTTAATTGGCGACCAAAAAGCGTCCGCCATTTACGTTAGGCAAAAAGAAATTAAAGCCAAAGAAGTTGGTATTGATCCAAAAGTTTTTTATTTTGATGATAAAGTAACTAATGATAAAATTGAAAAGTTAGTAAAAAAACTTGATCATGATCCGAAAATTCACGGCATAATTTTACAAAGACCGGCGCCCCCGCATATTAAAGTTGAAGAAATCGAAGAATCTATTTCGCCGATTAAAGAAGTTGATGGGTTTGGCACAAATTCTTTATATCCTGTTCCCGTTGCCGCTGCAACATTGAAATTAATTGAAAATGCATATGCAAATTTAAAAATAAGTGAACCATTTATTGACTGGTTAAAAACAAAAAAAGTTGTCGTCATTGGCAAGGGAGAAACCGGTGGCAAAACAATTATTCAACTTTTGCAAAAAAACGGAGTTGAACCATTTGTAGTTGATTCGAAAACCAGGTGTCGCGATGCTGAAATTAGAAAAGGCGATATTGTTATTTCGGCAGTAGGGAAGAGGAGAGTGGTTACAAAATTGAATCTGAAAAAAGACGCCATTCTTATCGGAGTTGGAATATTTTCGGAAGACGGTAAAACCCGTGGCGATTACGATAAAGCTGAAATTGAAAGTGTTGTTTCTTTTTATTCACCAACTCCGGGAGGTGTCGGACCTGTTAATGTTTCCATGTTAATGGAAAACGTAGTTGAAGCCACTGAAAATCTCTCTAAATAAATAGCTTGTATTGACAGGAAATAATTAAAATACTAGTATTGAATATATGAAAGAAAACTGGCCAGGAGCAATCATTGTCTTTTTTATAATTCTTTTTGTCTATCTTAAATTAGCAGGACCAATTCCTTTTTCCATAAATAGCGTCAACACAACCAAAACCGATCTATTCACTAGCAATGGCGAAGGTAAAGTAACTGCGGTCCCTGATCAAGCCACGGTTGATGCCGGTGTTACAGCGCAAAGCGTGACCGTTGCCGATGCACAAAGCAAAGTAAGCGCAGCTACCAATAAAATTATCGAAGACCTCAAAAAACTGGGACTTTCGGATAAAGATATTAAAACTACAGATTATTCGGTAAATCCAAATTATTCTAATCAAATAGTACCTATGGGAGCGCCAATGATGGGGAGCACGCAACAAACAATCTCTGGCTATACCGTAACGCAAAATCTAGAAATTAAAGTTAAACCAATCGACAAAGCAAATAAAGTGGTTGATACGGCCACCGCAGACGGAGCAAATTTAGTTGGCGCAGTTAATTTCACGTTTAGCGATCAGCTTAGTAAATCGCTAGAACAACAGGCAACCAAACAAGCAGTCAATGACGCTAAAGATAAAGCTCAAAGCTTAGCCGATATCTCAGGAATTCATTTAGGAAAAATTGTAAATGTAGTGGAAAACTCTAATCAACCAAGACCATTCTTGATGACAGCGGGTATGGCAGCTAAAACAGATCAAGCAGTAGCTGTTCCATCAACCAACGTTACGCCCGGAGAAAATACTATGACAGTTGACGTTTCTATCTACTACGAAACCTACTAGAAAGAAGTTCTACTTATTACCGGAGTGAAAATGTTTATGTACATCATGTAGTTGCTTATTCGTAATATGTGTATAAATTTGGGTTGTGGCGATATTTTTGTGACCTAGCATTTCCTGAACAGAGCGGATATCCGCGCCGTTGGTTAAAAGATCTGTGGCGAAAGAATGCCGCATAGTGTGAACAGTTGCGTCAACGGGAATGCGGGCGAGCCGCACATACTTTTTAACAATCCTTTCTATGCTCCTAACTGTTAGCCTCATTTTCTCCCCACCATTATCTATAATTGTTGCGCCTGAATAGCGAATAAATAACGGTTTAAAAATATCTTCTCTTTTATCCATATATCTTTTTATCCAATCGGCGGCACGTTCGGAAACAAAAACCAGTCTTGCTCTTCCACCTTTTCCGATTACGCCAAATTCTTTTCTTTCTATATTTACTTGCTCGTGATTTAATTTTGCTAATTCAGATACACGAAGGCCGGTGGAGAAGAGGAGTTCCAAAATTGCCCGGTCTCTTAAGCCTTCCTCATTAGACGTATCAACGCTGGTCACCAAACGGTCTACCTGCTCTCTTTCCAAGAATTTAAGACTTCTACTCTCGGTTTTAGGTAAATCAATTTTAGAAGGCTCAAGAGTTTCGTAATCATTCTTTATTAAAAATCTAAGAAATGAACGAAGAGCTATAACATAATAATTTTGCGTAACTCTTTTTAAAGTCATGTTTTTACTATCAATTCTATTTGCTAAAAATACTCTGTACTTTCTAATTGTCTGAAGATCCAAATCTTTTAAGGTTTTTCCAGGTAGGTTAGTGTCAAACCATTCGTTGAAGACATCCAAATAATGCCTATAATCGCGGATTGTTAGCTTTGAACAATTTTTTTCAATTTCCAAATATTCGAGAAATTGATTTATTAGCTCAGGTAATAATTCATTATTCATAGATTAAGTAAAGCTTGCTCCATTTTGCGACGCTTGCGTTGTAAAATGGAAGCGAACAAAAACAGTATCTATGTTAGATTCTGCGACATGAAGAGGTGCTTTGTCAATAAGCGTCCTATATTCTTCGTATTGATCTTGAGGAAAATGCTTGCTATAATCCCTATCTATTATGAACGAGCAAACTCCAAATGACGGCCAACAAAACTTAGGGCAAAATCAACCAAAAGAAGCAGGAATAAATCAGGAATTAGAACGGGATACTATAATTAACGTTTTTTCAAATAATTTTCGGTCTTTTATTGACAGCGACGGACCAACAATAACAAGATTAACGGCTTTAGGTTTTGACCCTGAAGCGCCAACACCAACCATAGCTCATTCTTTGGGAAACGATAGAGATCTTGCTCTTCCATATGACAGATTAGATCTGCAATTTGAAAGAGTTTTTGACAGATATAGAAGGTCCAATACGCCTCCGACTATTGCGGCATGTAATATTAATAAATTTTCCGCTTTTAAGGATATTCCACAAGAATTAGCTGATTACGTTGGCAAACCAATTCGAATGGTACTTTTAGCTTACCAATTGGCCTCCATGGACGATGAAAAAGCTTGGGTATATAAAAGACAGTATTTTGATCTCGATACAAAGAAAGGCGCAATCGCTGAAACCTGGGCCGCCGAAAGATCCAAAAGCCAACCGGTAGACGGTTCAAAAGATTCGCCTCATGGCGCAAGCGTTTCAATTCCTTTTGACGACCTAATAGTTGACTTAAAGCCTCTGGTTCTCTCTGGCAGGAAATAACATCCTTCGGGTTGACAATAAACTGAATAGAATTCATACTTAATATATACGATGCGGGACAAGTATATCGAACTCATCAGGGAATATATTAAGGCAAAGCCGGAATACAAAACTGTTCTTAACGAAATAAAGGCAGATGTCTTAACGATTGGCGCGACTGAAGAAGAATTTGACGAAGCAATTAATCAAATGACTGACGCCGAAACCGCTAAGCTTATTCTTGGTGCCACGCCAATTCAACCAATTGAACAAATACCTACGCAAGCGCCCATTGTTCAGATGGAGACTCCAATTGTCGCAGCGCAAACGCCTCAATTATCCAAAACTGCTCCAACCGATTATATAAAAAAATTAACGCCGCTTATTTGGTTTGCCAGAGACAGAATGCTTGCTAAAAAGAAATATTTTGCGGCAGGACTAGCAATTCTAGTAATCTTTTTTATTATTTTTCTAAGCCTTGGCAGAAAAGGAACTTCAAAAATAGCGACTAATACTTTGCCTTCTATAAAAATTCCAATCGTAGACGGCGGATCAATTCCTTTAGTTTATGCTAACGGCCAAACAATTGATTCTAATAAAATTTTTTCCGCTAAATCAAAAAATGTTCAATTAACTGTAACTACTAAGCCTAAAAAGGAAGTTTTAGGATTTTTTCCATATTGGATGCTTAGCAATCAAGATCAGATTGATCTGGCGCCATTAACTTCAATTAGTCTTTTCGGGCTTGAGATGGATGGGAGAGGGAATGTAATTACAGGAAATGCGGATGACGATGTTAGCGGCGGCTGGGCAATGTGGAAAGATCCAAAACTTGATGATCTTTTAAAACGAGCTAAAGAACAGGACGTAAAAGTTTATTTAACATTAAAATGTTTTGACAGCTCTAATATCGACAAGCTTTCCACATCGGATGATGCACAAAAGGCTTTAATCGCAAACGCTCTATACTTCGTTAACTCCAAAGCGCTGGACGGAATAAATATTGATTTTGAGTACGTCGGTAATCCAACGGACGAAGTCCGTAGCGGCTTTACAAGGCTTATTACTAATCTTAATAATGAACTTAAGCGTCAAGTACCAGGAACCGCGCTCACTATTGATACCTATCTTGTTTCAGGCTCAGAAAAAGGAATTTTCGATATTCCAATGATTGCCAAAAACTCTGATGCATTTGTAATTATGGGTTACGACATGCATACACCATTAGGCGGACCGGGACCGGTCTCTGCCATGGGTGGAACCACTAATATTATTGGCTATGTTCAAAATTATTTAGAGCAGGTTGATGCTTCGAAATTAATCTTAGCCGTACCTTATTACGGATACGACTGGCCGGAAAGCGTGGCATCCCCATCGGCTGATATGGTTAAGATCTTGCCATACGCAGAAATTATGGATCAAAGTCAAAACTTACAGCTTACTTGGGACGAAACCTCCGAAACACCATCATTTACCTATAATGATACTGCCGGGCAGGCAAGAGTTGTTCATTTTGATAATGTTAGATCGTTAGGCATTAAATATGACTTTATTAACCAAAAGAATTTACGTGGAGTAGGAATCTGGGCACTAGGTTATGACGGAGAAAATCAAGATTTGGAAAAATTATTAATTGATAAATTTATTAATCAATAATTGTAATTGACAGGAAAAGATTGCAATGATAATCTAAATATATGAACGGAATAGATTCAGGAGTAAAACCACCATTTCAACCAACAGGTGAGTCACAGGTTAGTCCAAGAACACCAGATAGACATCCTAAAAAACAAGACGGAGCATATCAACCCTCTCTTCGAAGAACACTTGCAAACACCGCTATTGCCGTCAACGAATTTTTCCATAGTAAAAAAGTCAGTACTGCCAAAAAGATTGCCGCAGTAGCTATTGCCGTAGGCGGAGCTACTGGTGCAGCCGGAATCGCTCATCATACAGTCGGATTTGAATTTCCACCACCTATTCCATCAGTTGCCGGCGCCGCAGATAATGCAGAAAGCTGGGCAGCCAGTCTTGTTTGGCCAAGCGGTGATGCAGAAAAGTTGCAAAAATATGATGGAATACAGCAATGGGCGGAAAATTTCACAGATGGAGAAGTCTTCGTACCCACAAACGTTGTAAATGAGTTTAATCTCGGGAATAGGCATATAACAACTTTTGGGGGGGCAGATATTACAGCAGGCGCAGCAGGCTATTACGTCGAAGATCCAGCATACGATTTAAATGTTGAAGATTTTAACACATATTCTCAAAGACCTAGCAGAGCTCCTATTGTTCCAAGACCAGAGATGGTTATCGAAGTCGGGTATGACGACAACACAACAGGTCTTATTATGGTAGGTGTCGAACCAACAGGAGCTATGGGTACTGGCGATTATGGCACAACGGTTACCAGGCAAGCAACTGGCACAGGAACAATAAACGCAGACGGATCAACATCTCAAATAAACGGACAACAATTCCCTGATGCTGCTGGACTAAGTAGAGCTCGAGTAGCAACCGAGATTCCTACAACAGTTATTCCTGGGCCATAACCTCATGAAAAATTTCCATTGATACGCTATACTCAATTTATGGCACAAACAAAAAAGGGAAAGTGTAAGTGCGATTGTCCATGCCACGGGATGTTCGGCGGAAAACTGCTTTGTCCCAAGTGCTGGCTAAAAGGTTTCCTTTCCAAAAAGAAATAAACATTATCTAAAAATCAGTAATTAGATTCGTTGACAAAATAAACTTAATCCTATAAAATACATAGGAAGTCCACTGCCATACTTCAGGTTATCTTATCTTAAATTATCCTATATTAATTAATCTTATGATAAAGCATCGCGTAAAAAATGACATTTTTTCATTCAAGCCTGCCAAATATAAAGTTAACGACGTCATTAGTAAACTTTTAATTATTAAGAATAAAATTCATTTTAAGAAGATCCTGTTATTTATACAAAACAAACCATTTACCAGTTTCTTTGCGGTTTTAGGAATTTTTTTCGTATTAATGCTTGTCGGCAATTTATTATTTAGCCCTAAAGCCACACTTGAACAAAACCTAAACGCATCAAAACAAGTTCAGATTTACAAATTGGGTTCGGCTCCGCAAGTCTCTTTTGAAGGGAAAGTAGAGAAATCCGGAGTAGTTAAAATAGTGGCGCAAATGCCGGGCATTGTCAGCAGCATCAATGTAACTGAGGGGCAGCAAATTTATCAAGGAACAAATATTTTATCGCTTTCTACAAATTACCAGGGAGGAAATGCTTTGGCTCTTGCGGCACAAATTGCTCAAACCCAATACCAAAACACCAAAGACACTTTTGATCAGCAAAAAGATTTAATTCAAAAACAAAGAGACTTAGCTAATAAGAGTAAAGACAACGCTGGGGCTATGCAAAATATTGCTGCCGCCTCGGCAACCGAATCGGCCAATCTCGTTAGCTTTAATCAGTCAATCCTTGACGAATTGAATCAAACTTTGAACAGCCTTCCCGCTACAAACACAGCTGCGATAATCCAAACTCAACAGTACATATCTCAAATCCAATCTGCCAATACGCAGCTCGATGCCTCTACAAGAAGTTTACAACTCCAAGGCGCAGGCGACCAACCGCCGGCAGAATTAGCTAGCATGCAGCACGATATCACTATGGAACAACTGGATATTCAGGAAAAAACTTTGAATATGAGTCTTGAGATCAGCCGCCTACAATATAACTTGGCTCTGGTCAACGAAGCCAGCATGTACCCTGTTAGTCCGTTTGCCGGAGTGGTCGATAGTATCCTGGTTCACATAGGTGACGCGGTTAACCCGGGCGACGCTTTGGCAAATATTTCAGGTTCTACTCAGCATGTTGAAATTGTCGTAAACGCTCCGGAAAACATCGCCAAAAATGTTTCCAGAATTGAACCAAGCGTTTTGCAAATAGGAAACCAAAGCGTTGAAATGATTCCTTCCTACGTTTCTCAAGATGCAACTAACGGAACACTTTATTCGATTATTTACCAGCTCGACGATTCTCTAACGTCTAAATTAACTAACGCCACTTATGTCAACGTTAATATCCCAATCGGAACAGGGGATACCAGTAACGAAGTGCCATATATTCCGCTTGATGCGGTTGTCCAAACTCAGGAAGAAGCTTTTGTTTACGTCGCAGATAAAAAGAATGTAGCTCAAGTTAAACAGATTTCTTTAGGACAAATTCAAGGAAGATACGTCGAAGTTTTAAGCGGACTTCCCAGCGAAGCCCAGGTTATTTTAAATAGAAACGTCATTCAGGGAGATAAGGTTCAGATTACCAGATAATCCTCTTTATGAAACAGCATATTTCGACTTATTTAAAGCGCCTTAAATTCGATCCAAATTTGGCAAAAACTTTTGTCGCCAAATATATTATGAATTTAAGATTAATAACCCTCATTGTTTTGGGGATAGTTATTTTTGGAGTTTTTAGCTACAACCGCCTACCGCGAGATCTTTATCCAAGCGTCAACATTCCGATGATTTTCGTAACAACAGTGCTGCCGGGAGCAAATCCATCCGACGTCGAATCTTTAGTAACCATTCCTGTCGAAGATGCAGTTACAGGGCTTACCAATGTTAAAACAGTTACCTCAAGCTCTTTAGAATCGGTTTCAACGGTTACAGTCGAGTTTAATACCGGCACCGATCTGGATAAGGCCAAAACCGATGTTCAATCGGCGATTGATTCTATTACCACTCTTCCCACCAATGCGCAAAAATCAAATGTCATGAAAATCGATTTGCAAAAAACTCCGATCTGGACTTTCAGCTTAACCGGAGATGGTGACAGGGCAAGTCTTATCCGGTTTGCAAAAACGCTACAGCAACAACTAACCGATTTACCAAATATTGATTCTGTTACAACCGATGGCTTAGATGAGCAGGAAGTACAAATTGTGGTTAAACCCGATGCAGTTGCCACTTATGGTGTTAACCCGCAACAATTAATTGGGGCTGTTTCAACCGCTCTTAATACTTTTCCGGCAGGAAACGTTGATACAACTAATTCCACTTTTTCTTTAACGATTGATCCGCAAATTAAAACTATTGAGGATATTAGACGTTTAAGAATAAATTTAAATGGTCAAATTGTTTCGCTGTCCGATATTGCCAATGTCTTGGAAAAATCCAAACCTGGTCAGTATCCGGCATATATTGGTAGCAAAAACGGAGGCATTACATCGGCAATTGATTTTAATGTTTTTAGAGTTACCACCGTTAATATTGGAACCGCCAATGCCGATGCGGAAAAATTGGTTAACGATAGTTTAGCCAAGCAGGGCGGAAGAATTAAACTACTTTCAATCGTTAATTATGCCGACCAAATCACCACTCAGTTTAACGATTTAACCCGCGATCTTATTACAACCATTATTTTAGTTGCTACGGTTTTATTTATTTTCTTAGGCTTACGGCAAGCTTTTGTCGCACTTTTAGCAACACCGTTAACGTTTTTAATTTCATTTATAGTTATGGATGCCACAGGCATTTCCTTAAACTTTATTTCTGTCTTTGCGCTTTTATTATCTTTAGGATTATTAGTTGACGACACTATTGTTGTTGTTTCGGCAATTACGGCTTACTTTAGAAGTAATAAATTCACGCCTCAGCAAACCGGACTTTTAGTTTATCGTGATTTTATTATTGCAATCTTAACGACAACAACTACAACAATTTGGGCGTTTTTGCCAATCCTTATTTCAGCCGGAATAATAGGGGAGTTTATAAAACCTATTCCAATCGTTGTTTCCGCTACTCTTGCCGGTTCGTTTTTTGTCGCGATGTTTATAACCTTACCGTTTATAATTTTCCTCTTAAAACCGGCATTTCCAAAACGTGTAGTGACTTTAGTTAGAATTATGCTGCTTGTGGGCCTGGTTATTTTGCTTTTCACAATTCTTCCCAAAAATTCATTATTAATGCTGCAAGTTTTAGCCATTCTTGCCGTTCTGTTTGTCACTTATCGAATAAGAAATGACATTATGAAAAAACTAAGTAATAGGTTTAAATTCAAGATTTCAAAAGAAGCCAAAACAAAAATTGTAAGCTCCATGGAATCCGGAGTACTTAGCTTACAACGGGTTGAATTTTATTACAGCCGCTTTATTCACAAAATTTTAACTTCAAAATCCGCCAAACGAAAAATAATTATTATGGTTGTAATTTTCTCGTTATTTTCCTATCTTTTGGTTCCTTTAGGTTTAGTTAAAAATGAGTTTTTCCCGAAGAGCAACAGTGACACCTTATCTGTTTCGGTTGAGCTACCATCTGGCACAAATCTTTATACGTCGCGCGCTGAAGCTCTAAAAATTTTAGATCAGCTACGCAACACCCCGGATACAAATTATGTTCTATTAAACTTAGGCGGAGGCTACAATCCATTTGGCGGAGGCTCTTCCAGCGAAAACACTTTTAACTACACTTTAGTTTTTCAAAGCTCGAAAGTCAGAAAACTAACATCGTCTGATATTGCGGATTACTTAAGAAGAGAATTTCAAGATTATAATGCCGGAATTTTGTCTGTAAACGAAGAGACTGGCGGACCGCCGGCTGGATCAGACATTCAGATTAAGCTCTTTGGACCTGATTTAACAGTTTTAGATACCTATGCCAATAAAGTCGAAACTTATCTTAAAACCCAACCCGGAGCCATTAATATTGATAAATCAATTAAACCCGGCACCAGTAAAATTGTTTTTGTTCCCGACGAACAAAAAATGGCCGGACAAAATTTAACGGCCGACACGGTTGGCTTTTGGCTAAGGCTTTTTGCAACTGGCATGAAAATTGACACCATAAAACTTGATCCCGAATTAAATACTTCCGAGGACATAACTTTAAGAATGGGTTCGTCAACCCAGGACGTGCAATCTCTAACCAACATTAGTCTTCCGGCTCCTAAAGGACCGCCAATTCCTTTGACGTCTTTAGGAAACCTTGTTTTGCAATCCAACCCAACGCTTATAACCAGGGAAAGCGGAAAAAGAACAATCTCGGTTACGGCTGGCGTTAAAAGCGGCTATACCATACCCGAAGTCAACGCCAAACTCGAAAGTTTTGCCAAAGGACCGCTTAATCTGCCATCCGACTACACTTGGTCAACCGGCGGCGTCAACCAGACCAATCAAGAATCAATCAGTAGTATTTACGAAGCCATGCTTATTTCGATCCTTTTGATTATCGTTACAATGGTCTTGCAATTCAGCTCATTCAGGCGCGCTTTTATAGTTATACTTGTAATTCCACTATCCATTTCTGGGGTGTTTATTATATTTGCGCTAACGCAAACCGCTTTAACTTTTCCAGCCCTCGTCGGAGTTTTGGCTTTATTTGGAATTGTCGTTAAAAATTCTATTCTTGTCATGGACAAAATCCAAGCTAACATTAAAACCGGCATGGAATTTACGGAAAGCATTGCTGATGCTGCAGCATCTAGACTTGAACCGATTGCCCTAACCTCCATTACGGCCATTGTTGGACTTATTCCGATTACGCTGTCTGATCCATTATGGAGGGGCTTAGGAGGCGCTATAATCGCCGGATTAACCTTTTCTGGCACAATCATGCTGTTCTTTATTCCGGTTGTTTATTACCTCATTTATAACCCTAAAATAAACGGTAAAAAGAAATAAACGCCTTAGCTAAAAGACTGTGGCTAAACTCCTTTTTCTAAAAGTATATTTAAATACATTGAAACGGCATTGTGCAAAATAACCGCATCCTGGGCAGATTGAACATTGTGCGGAGAATATCCTTTAGATTCCGATCCCGCAACCAAACTGTAGCATGAACAAAGCCCTCCATCCATTTTAACTAACGCAAGTGTTCCATTTTCAAAAAAACTGATTCCTCCAATTTTGCCTCCGAGATTCCTAGCCATTTGTCTAACATCCTCTGTGTATTTAGTTGATTGTCGCCGAGAAATTAAAGTCGCTTTGCTCTTCCAAATCCTATCTCCAGGCAAAGATAAGCCTTTGGATCCATAATGAACACCTGCGCCACTTTCAGCTCTATAAATAACAGGATATGTTGCGACATTTGAATCTTTATGCAGTTCAAAGAATATTGGCTGCATATAGATTGAAAAACTATCCTGTATATCTACCGCAGCTCTTAAATCGCTTATTCCAGAAACCACATATTCACCACTTGATGTAAGCATGATGTTAGCGCCAGATTCGCTGGTAATCGACGTTAATAATCTCGTGCTAGGATCTAGTCTTAATTCCGCAACGCCATCCGGCAGCGCCGGATCGCTAAACCATTCACGTAAATTTGTAACTGCCTTTTGCCATCCTTGCGGCAAAACTAAATCTTTAAAACCATAGCCTTCCTCCGGAGTTCTTGTAAAAGTAAAATACCGAAATGGCTGACCTTGAATAGCTTCAGGTAAAACATTTAGCTCTGGGTGAACCTTCAATAAGCCAAGGCTTAATTGTTGTCCAGAATATTGCTCAGGGTTTAACATGATAAGGAGTATATCCTCCGAGGCTAGCGATGTCAATAATTGTAATAATTCACAAAATTTAGCCTCAATTAGCCTCAGAAAATAATAACTTATTAACCCCATAGTAGGGGAGAGTAGAAATTTTAAACCCGGACATAAAATAGAGAATAATTCGCCGGAGAGAATAAGTACCAAACAAAAACTGTTGAATATATCGTCAAAAATTGTAAGTCAAAAGACCACTTCTCCCGGCTTTTGAGCCTGAGTCATGTCGTAAAAGTATTATTGTACGACGTAATCAGTTTCACTCTCCTAAGGCCATTCTGCCAATAATTTTTCGCCTGTTATAACATAGGGAGAAATAGAGACATCTAATAGAGATGACAAGGCAACTGCGCAACTCTCCGCATTCTCTTACCCAATATATTTATCTACTTAATAAAGATGTGCCTCTGGATACACGCCTCTCTCCCGGAAGCTTTTGAATAGAGTTGAGTTTAGAGCCTTATATCAATCTAATCATGCGATTTTAGCCTCAAAAATGCATGATTTAGCATATTATAGTAAAGCTTGCTTATAGAGCACCGAGCCTTCGCTTACAAGGCATTCGTATTTTTTTCGTATTACTCGCTGAATATCTCATTATAGCCTCACGATCGAGTAGAACCATGCCTACCTTCGGCCTGTGAAAAGTAGAGTTTAATCTTCGTGAAAACTAAGAAGTTATCCACATTAGCCACTAATTAAGTCCTATAATTATTAAATATTTGAATATATCAAACTATATCATGTCTTATAGTTTATTCAATTCCCGACTTATTATAGGACTACTCCACTTCCCTCTCCTCCGGTCAGTTCCTTAAAAATTTTTGAGGCTAATAGTCAATAAATTGAGGCTAATTTAACCAAAATTGGTAAACAGAACGAGGAAAATAAATGCAATTACAGTTACCCAGAAATACTCAAGGATTACTCCCCTAAAAAGCCTTTTTTCAAACCAAGCCTGAGTTAGGCCGATCAAAACATAGAATATTGCCGATAGAAAAAGTGCTAATACCGTTGGCGAGCCCGGCCTAAACCACAAAAATACAGCCACCTCGACTAAACAGATTGTTAAAGATAAAACCCAAAAGATTTGCGATAAAGGATTTCTGTCTAATGTATAAACCCAAATCGACTGCAAAACAAAAAGGAAACTGTAAATAAAAATTAATATTAACGTAATAAAAACATTAATATGAAAAGAAAAAACTACATTGGAAAGAAAGAAAAACGAAAGAAGAGTTAAAACAAGCGAAACTGTTCGGGCTCCGGACAAAAGCGCAATCGTTCTAATCGCCGAAACGGTAAAAATATTCTGACTTAAATAAAGCGAATAAAGCCCTAAGGCGTAAAGACTAGTAATACCAACCCTGGTAATAAGCCTAGCCGGCACCAAAAGATAAAAAAGCCCGATGGAAAGACTGTATAAAAATGGGAGAATAAAAACCTGAATATTAAAATTGTCTTTTAAATCCTCTTTTAAACCGACATATAAAAGAAATGAAGTTAAAACTGAAAGGATAAATACAATTGAAATAGCTGACTTCCCTAAGATGTATTCAGAAAGAAAAAGTCCTAAGCTTAAAATAATTACCGAAAAAATAAATTTTTGCCTTTTGCTGGTTAAAAAACGAGATATGAAGTTCCCTATTTTTTTCTTTGGTCCCCTACCACTATTTGCAGCTTTCTTTAGATTAAACATAAAAACTTACTGAAGATTAGTGAAAACTTTTTGTACGTCGTCTAATGCCTCTAATGTATTAACAAAGTTTTCGATCTTCGTAAGCTTATCTTCTTCCTCAACTTGAACAGTCACCACGGGCTCCCTAATAAGCTCTGCTTCCATAACTTCAGTGGATGCTGTTATCAGCGCATCTTTTATTTTTGCGAGATCGTGGAGGGATGTGTAAATAAAAACTTCGTCTCCAACTTCTTCGATATCCTCGGCCCCTAAATCCAAGGCGAGGGAAAATAAATCGTCAAAAGATTTACTGCCTTTTTTGGCAATAATTCTACCAACATGTTTAAATTGGTACGCAACCGAACCGGGTTGACCAAAAGAAGCATTAGCTTTATTAAAAATGTTTTTTACTTCGGACGTAGTACGCATTGAATTATCTGTTGCCGCTTCAACAATTACCGAGACGCCTCCTGGAGCAAAACCTTCGTATATTACTTCCTGAAAATCTGCCGTGTCTTTTTCCGCAGCTCTTTTGATTGCCCTTTCAATATTTTCCTTGGGCATGTTTTCGCTTCTGGCTACATCAATGGCCAGTCTTAAACGAAAATTTGAAGCTGGATCGCCAATTCCCCCACCCTGTTTAACGGCAATTGTTATTGCGTTACCAAGTTTAGTAAAAGTTTTCCCTTTCTTCTTATCATTTAAGCCCTTTTGCCTTTTTATTGTTGCCCACTTTGAATGTCCGCTCATATCTTGTAATGCCCTATTATACCGTTTCTGTATTGACTTTTGCAACAAAGATAGTGTAGAATTTGTCAATCTTTTACCCCACATGACATTAAAAAATCAAGCAATTCAAACAGCGTTAGAAGGAAATTGGCAGGAAGCGGTTGCCATCAATAAATCTCTTATTAAAGACGATCCGTCCGACATTGACGCATTTAATCGATTAGCCTTTGCATACGCTATAATCGGCAAGCCAAAGGACGCCAAATCAGCATATCAAAAGGTCTTAGAACTTGATCCCCTAAATCCCATTGCGCTTCGAAATCTTAAAAAACTTAAGGACAAAGGGCTTGATCTTGCAAAGAGTAGTACAACAGGTGGATGCATTAATAATAAATTCTTGGAAGAGCCTGGAAAAACTAAAGTAGTAGAGCTGGTAAATATTGCCCAACCCACTATTGTTGAAGCACTAAGAACTGGACAATCGCTTGATCTAAGTATTAAAAGATTAAAGATATTTGCCCTAGAAGGAACACAGTATATTGGAGTTTTACCCGACGATATCGCCAGAAGACTAATTAAATTCATAAAAAATGGCTGCAAATATGAAGCATACGTTAAATCATCTAATCAACATAAAGTAACAATCTTTATAAAAGAAATAAAAAAGACCTCCAGATATAAAGACCAACCGTCATTTACTACGCTTACAGATTCTCCACTTGCGCTTGATAAAAGCGGAAAAATAAAAGCTCACTTTGAACATCAAAGAATAAAAGATGCAGAAAATGAAGACGAAAACGAAGAAACTCCGGCGGAAGACTACGTTGAAGAAGTGCGCGAGTGAAAAATTATCTTATCTTTATCTAGGCTTCTTTTTATATCTCTAATCTCCGGTTTTTCGTTCAAGTTTTTTAAGGACCACAAAGCCAAGATAAACGAAATAATAAAAAGAATAATTACTACTACGAATATAAACATATTAAAATTTGGAACTGCCTACGCTGTCTCTGCCTATCGTTATTATAACATCCGCTACTCCTTTTACATCTGATTTTTCCGTTTTAAGCCCTAGGTAATTACTTAATTTTTTAACCGTATATGATATATCTCCGTAATAAACGATTTTCGATGTTTGCATTATTTGATCCGAAGTAGACACTAGAATTACATTTCCGCCAATATTAGTAATAAGCGTCGCTAATTTTCCGCCAATTCCATAAGCATCAGCTGCATTAATTATTTGTACGCTTTGATTTTCCTGATAAACCGAGGGGTCGCTAAAAGATAACGAAATTAGGGTCGACTTCTGGGCATCATTTAGGCTTGAAGATAATTCCCTCTGACTAATATTATTTTCAGAAACAGTTTCTGAAAAAATTAAAAGCCGTAACGCATCTAAGACCGTAAGATTATTTAATGGTTTCCCTAGCGACATAATTGATTGAATAAGAATCGTGGGAATTTTTTGGTTAACGTCTTTCATGCTAATCTTTCCATCGATAGGAATGTCTAATGATTTTTCAAAATCTTTTGATAGGCTGGTATCAAGTATAGAAAAAGACTTGCCCTGGGGAGAAAATGCAACTATGCGACTGCTTTTTTCTCCAACAAAACTGACTATAAAATTATGTGTACCATCAAATCTGCTTGTCTTCACAATTAAGAAGAATTTAAAAAGCGTTGACAAAATAATTAGACTTAATACAAGTACAACAAATAATCCCGCTAGTTTAAGATTGGAACTTTCCTGTTTTTTTCTTTTTATCATCTGCAACTAGTAGTCTTTCTTTTTTTTAATGAGTTCGGGCATCGTATAAACAGGCGCACTTCCGAAGCTATTATTATTTTTTACTTCCTTATCTTTCTTCTGTTTCTTTTTATCGCCTTTATAAAATCCGCCAAAGCTTCCCATAAAATCACCTCCTAGTATTAATGAAACCAATTTTCGGGCATAATGTCAATGCTCTAAGTAACTTAGAACATTTTGCAGTTCGTACGGAAGAGGACTCTCGAACTCCACTCTCTCCCCTGTTTTTGGATGGAAAAAATTAATTTTTTGGGCATGAAGAAAAACTCTTTCCAAAATTTTCCTATCATCTCTGGAAGTCTTTCTTCCGGCATATAATTCGTCTCCGAAAATTGGGTGATTAAAATATTTTAAGTGAACTCTTATTTGGTGCGTTCTGCCGGTTTTAGGATTTAACTCTAAAAGAGTAAACGGTTTTTCAAAAGTCTTTACCACTTTGTAATAAGTATTCGCTTCTTTCCCACCTGCTAAAACTCCGAATCTTTTCCTGTTCCATGGCAATCTTCCAACCGGAACAACAATTTCTCCATCAGTCGATTCCACATGGCCATGCGCCAAAGCCAAATAAGTTTTGTTGACTTTTCTTTCTTTAAATTGCGCCTGCAAATTTTCAAAACTGGTGGGATTCTTGCCAACAATCAAAATTCCGGAAGTTTCCTTATCTATGCGGTGAACAAATCCGGCACGCGTATAAAAATCAGACTCTTTATCGGCCAAGAGCCACTCTTTATTATTTTTAAATTTTTCCTCCAAATAGTCTTGAACAGTAAGTTCATCTTTTGTAGTATCGGCTCTATTAACAGTTATTCCCGATGGTTTATCAAGCACAATAAAATCTTGGTCTTCAAAAATTACTTTAATGTCACTCATTTTTTAAATAAAAATTTATCCATTATCTCTTGGTTTACAAGAAGAATTAAAGAGGAAAAAAGAATTACCAAAATCAAAAGATTATCAATACTTAAAAAAGTAAAGTTTTTAAGATTTAAAAATAAATTAATTATGAAATACAAAAAAGAAATTATTGTCGTAAAAATTAATGCCAAACTGCCATCTTTAATTTCTCCTTTATTGGAAAATGGGTAAATTATTCTTGCAAATAACAACAAGACTAAAATAGAAACGACAAAGAAAACGTTATCGAATAAACTGACTTTTCCAAGATGAATTAAGAAATTCCCGATATATCCGAGCGGCATTACCGCCATAAATGCAAGCGTAAATAAATCAAGCACTTTGCCTGTTGGCATCTTTTTATACGAAGCCCACAGAAGAATGAAAAGTTCTCCAGCCGCTAAGGCACCCATGAGCGAAAGGCCAGGAAAATAAGGTATAGCCAAAAATCCCAATGGGTTTAAAAGTTTGGGATCAGGATGAACTAAAACGAAAAATAATCTTGAGAAAAACAATGCAACAAATGAAACTAAAAAAGCCAGACTGAAAATCTTGTCGATAGAAACATCTTTCCTAACAATTACGAAATCATCCCTTGCAATAAAATAGAGAACGTACAAAAAGATAAAAAAACAAATAAAAAGTACTAGAATCATATTCTTATTCCCTATCTGTAATAATTCTGATCGCAGCAATAATAAGCACCACTATTCCCATTCCTGTTATTACTGCCCTTATTCCAATTAAATCCGCTAAGCTTCCTGCTATTACTACTGGCACTATAGACATAATTCCGATTAAACTGTTTAAGACCCCATATACTTTTCCTCTTGATTCATCGCTTGTTTCCTCTTGCAAAACCGTATTAGCCGGAACAAAAACCAAAGATGTAGCAATTCCTAAAATAAAGGCTAAAACTACCATTATGTGCACTACATTTATCTTTAAAAAATATGGAAGATACATATTTATTACATGAATTATTTCTCGTGATTCAACTCTTGAGCCGTAAGGCAAAATAAGAATCGAAAGTCCCATTAAAAGAAGTCCGATTTTTGTTAAAGAACTGCGTGGCTTTTTATGTAAATAACTACCAATAACAATTGCCCCAAGCGCAAGTCCAATAATCGCCGGCGTTACAAAAAGAATTGGAAAACTTTCGACTTTTATCCTTAAAACATGTTCGGCATAGCCCGGACCAATTACCGCAAGTACATAAATCAGAATTTGCACAACAGTCAAGGAAAAGAGTGCGTGTGACAATTTTTTCGATTTTGAAATTAAGCTTAAAACTACTTTTATTTCATCCTTAAAACTCAGAGCCACTTGGTTTCGCTCGAGCTTTTTTGGCTCAATCTTCTCCTTATTAACTTTAATCAATGCGGAAAAAATACCAGCGACTAAAAAAAGCGCTGCCAAAAATATAAAGCTATTTGTTCGCCCAAGCATTAAAAGTATCGGCCCAGATAATGCATAAGCTAAAAATATTGATGCATATATACCCATTCCAAACAGCGCGTTTGCTGATAAAAGCAGATCTTTTTTTACTAAAAGTGGAATTATCGGAGTTTCTGCCGGTATAAAAAATTGTGTTACCATGGCAACACCAAAAGTTGCTACATAAACTAGTCCTATGCTTTGATAAAAAAAGGCAAGCGGCAATACGATTATTGCTCTTAGTAAATTCGTTACAATAAGAACAGTTTTTTTATTCCACCTGTCCACCATTACTCCTGCCAAAATTCCAAAAATAAGTGACGGCAAAGTAAATGCAATTACGACTCCCGACACCGCAGTATTTGAATTAGCAACACTAAATACAACAATTAAAAGAGCGAAGTTAAAAAGATTCATCGAAAACTGGGAGAAAAATTCTGAGGCAATCAAAAAAAGGAAAGGCCTGATACGAAGAGTCTTTAAGATAAGATTATCTTTCATATGCTTACAATAGCTACTGAGCTTTTTCCGTGTAGGCCCCGGTTCTGGTATCAACGCGGACCTTATCCCCTATTTTAATAAATGGAGGCACTTTTACTGTTAATCCATTTTCTAGAGTTGCCTCTTTAAAAACATTTGTCGCAGAATTTCCTTTAACCCCAGGGGCTGTATCGGTAACTGCCAAAACAACTTTTGGCGGAAGTGTTACGGAAAGAGCTTCTTCTCCTAAAAAGCTGATTGAGTAGGTTTCGCTTTCCTTTAAAAACTCCTCGCCTTCGATAACGTTAAGTGGAACACTAATCTGCTCAAAACTTACTGGATTCATAAAGTAAGCACTATCTCCATCTCTATAAAGATATTGATGATCTCTTTTTAAAACTGTAACATCATTGACCCTAGCGGTATTGATAAAGCTTTTTTCGGTTGTTGATCCTGATCTTAAGTTTTTGACTTTGACTTTGATATTGGCCGATCCCCTGCCCATTTTAATATGCTCGTAAGATAAAACCTGTAAAAGGTTTCCGTCTTCTTCGTAAATTATGCCTGCTCTAAGTTCTTGAACTCCAATCATGATATTAAGTTTAGCACAGTCCTTACTCCGTGCCCAGTTCCTCCTTTAGGTCCAATATCGGTTGACTTCGAAACGAATGCCGGACCGGCAATATCCATATGCGCCCAAGGCTTATTCGCAACGAATTCCTCCAAAAAAAGTGCTGCTGTTATTGCTCCACCGTATCTTGAATTTGGAATATTAGCAATATCGGCAACATAGCTTTTATTCATTTTCTTATATTCTTTCTCTAAAGGCAACTCCCACATTTTTTCGCCAGCATCAAATGCGGCCGCTTTAATTTCTTCTGTTAAGTCATGATTATTTGAAAAAAGTCCGGTGATATCGTTTCCCAACGCTACCATACACGCTCCGGTTAAAGTTGCAAAATCCAAAATTCTAGTTGCGCCCTCTTTGACGGCAAAGGACAAACTGTCTGCCAAAGTTACCCGTCCTTCCGCATCGGTATCTAAAATTTCGATTGTTTTTCCGTTCATGGATTTGACTACATCTCCTGGAACGAGTGATGTTCCGGAAATTAAATTTGGAGTCGCAGCTACAACGCCAATTACGGAAAACTGTGGTTTAATTTCGGAAATTACCGAGAAAACCGAAAGGACAATTGCGGCACCTGCCATGTCCATCTTCATATCCTGCATATGATCTCCGCCTTTAACATTAATTCCGCCGCTGTCGAAAGTGATTCCCTTTCCGACAATTGCTAATTTCTCTTTGCTTGAACTTTTATCCGGCGTATATTCTAAGAATATGAATTTGGGCTCTGTATTCTCACCAGCTGCTTTGGCAATTCCTAAAAATGCTTCCATTCTCTGTTTTTTGGCTTCTTCTTTGTTAAAAACTTTACATTTGATATGCTTTGGATCTTTTTTAGCAATACTTAATGCTAAATCAGCAAGATATGTCGGAGTAGCAACTGCAGATTGCTCATTAACTAAATCGCGCGCTAAAATCGTAGCATCGGAGTAAAGCTTGGCCTTTTCAATTCCGCTCTTTACATCTACTGAAACTTTGCCTGAAATAATAACTGTTGTTAACTCTTTGTCATTTTTTTCTTTTGTTTTATATTTACTAAATTCATAAGCGCCAAGCATTATTCCCTCAGCAACCATTTGCGAGGTTAAAAATAAAGAAAGCGAGGTTTCATCCTCGTTTGGCAATACTAGTGCAACTGAAGCAATCTTTTGCTTCATTTTTGCTGAAATTAAGCCCATGGCTCTTCTTAAATCATCTGCCACAAACTCGGATTTTTTACCAAGACCTAAAACAATAATTCTTTTAGCTAAAAATTTCTCTTCCGGGAAAAAACTAAAAGACTCCCCTCTTTTACCAGTAAACTTAGCAATTTCCAAAACTTTAAAAATTGAACCTTTAAGAATTTCGTCTGCGTTTTTGAGGCCTGAAAGAGGGTGGAATTTTCGCGTCTTATCTTTGTCGTTTTGAAAAGCGAAAACCAAGATTGCATCAGCAGAAATCTTGTCCAATGAATTAACAGAATATTCAAATTGCATAAAGCCTATTGTAGCATTCTGATCTTAAAAAATAAAGTCTACTGAGGAATTTTGGAGATTAATTGTGGGCGAAGAGGGATTCGAACCCTCAAGACCTTGCGATCAATAGTTTTTGAGACTATCGCGTATACCGTTCCGCCACTCGCCCGCAGCAT
>Ga0182027_10004283_pt1 | contig 22191 bp, 20 predicted proteins | sample 712E1DmetaG_FD_121300 | JGI IMG/M metagenome (GOLD analysis project Ga0182027, IMG submission 121300) | Permafrost microbial communities from Stordalen Mire, Sweden - 712E1D metaG (Illumina Assembly) | ecosystem: Environmental > Terrestrial > Soil > Wetlands > Permafrost | place: Sweden... | reverse complement strand
TAACCTGGACAGTCTGCTGTGAAGGTATTTGTTGAACCCTACCACTGTTCTTGCCAGCCATATACACAATAACCAAAACTAACGCCAATATGATGGAAAGTAACAGTTTTGTAGAGTTATTCATGGCTATCACTCCTATTGTAATAAAGCCCTTACTGATGATGTGCGCTGACTTCTTGCGACTATCGCCTAACCCAAATTGTTGTACAAATCCTCGCCGTAGATATCGTTGATCACGATCACCGGAAAGTCGCGGACTTCCAGGCGATAAATGGCCTCCGCGCCGAGGTCTTCGTAGGCAATAACTTCCGCTTTCACGATCTTCCGGGAGAGAAGCGCCGCCGCGCCGCCGGTTGCTCCGAAGTATACGGCTTTGTGCTCGATCATGGCGTTGCGCACATCTTTGTTCCGCTGCCCCTTGCCGATCATCCCCTTCAAGCCCTGCGCAATCAATGCGGGAGCATACGCGTCCATCCGCCCACTGGTGGTCGGCCCCGCGGAACCGATAACGTGCCCGGGCTTCGCAGGCGTGGGGCCGACGTAATAAATCACCTGCCCGCGCAAGTCAACCGGAAGCGGCTTCCCCGCTTGGAGCAAATCAAACAATCGCTTATGAGCCGCGTCCCTGGCGGTGTAAATCACCCCATTCAGCAGCACTCTATCCCCGGCATGCAGACGCTCTATGGCCGCATCATCCAAAGGAGTATCAATTCGAATCGGTTCGTTCATTTTCCACTTCCAACCCGACATTGCGGGAACCAAGAAAGACAATCAATGGTGTTTCGGTCCGCCTAAGGTGGACCGAAACTTGAGATATTCCGTTTCGGGAGCAAGTCTCCCGAAACACCACATATTTTCCCTCGCCCGCTTGCGGGAGAGGGCCAGGGTGAGGGCACTACCTTAAGAACAACAACCCGTATCCACACGGAATATCGCTTTTTCAGTCACCGAAGAATTGGTTAAATTTCCGCTTCCTTATGCCTTGCCGCGTGGCACTGGATATTCACGGCCAGTGGAAGGCTTGCTATATGACAAGGGAACGTCTCCACATTCACCGCCAGTGCGGTTGTGTTTCCGCCAAGACCTGATGGGCCGATTCCGGTCTCATTCACCAGCTTCATCAATTCATCTTCAAGACGCGCATCGGCGGGGTTCGGGTTGTGCTCGCCGACTTTTCGTAGAAGCGCCTTTTTCGCTAGAAGCGCCGCCTTATCCATCGTCCCCCCGATCCCGACCCCCACAATAATCGGCGGACAAGGATTCGACCCCGCCTCTTTCACCAGTTCCACCACGAACCTCTTGACGCCCTCGACGCCGTCCGAGGGCTTAAGCATTCGCACGCCGCTCATGTTCTCGCTGCCCCCGCCCTTCGGCGCGACGATGATCTTGAGCTTATCGCCGGGAGCGATTTCCGTGTAGATGACAGCCGGAGTATTATCGCCGGTGTTCTTCCGGTCAAGCGGATGTCTCACGATTGATTTCCGCAGATAACCTTCAGCATAGCCTTTCGCCACCCCAGCGTTAATCGCGTCGGTGAGCGAGCCGCCGACCAGATGCACGTCCTGCCCAATCTCAACGAAGACTATCGTGATGCCGGTATCCTGACACATGGGAACCTGATCGCTCCGAGCAATCTCCGCGTTCTCAATCAACTGCCGAAAAACGTCTTTGCCCGCGGAAGATTCCTCGCGCGCCTCTCCATCGCTAAGCGCCCGACAAACATCTTCGCCAAGCTCATAATTGGCCCGAATGCACAGTTCCGAAACCACATCGACTATTGTAGAAACTTGAATCTCTCGCATAATACCTATATTGTACCCCAAGCCACCAACCCAGGCAATAGACTGTTATCCACCCAATTCCGGCTTCATGACTATGATCTGTGGCTGATCGGGTAGCTGCTCTTTCGTGAGTTCGAGTTCGGATTTGTCCAGATGGACCACGTTCGTCTTCCCTGCCAGGAAATCATCGACCGGCAGCAGTGGGAAGCCGACGTGTTCGTTCTTGAAGTGCATGGGAATGGTGATTTTGGGGTGGAGGTGATCTATTACTCTGGTTGTTTCCTTTGGGCCAAGCGTATACGTGCCGCCGACGGGGGCGAGGAGAATATCCACTTCTCCCACTTTCTCGATTTCGATGGGAGACAGCTCATGCCCCAAATCCCCAAGGTGACAGACGCGCACGTGGTTCACGGTTACTACCCATATGATGTTCTTGCCCCGCGACGCCCCGAATTCAGCGTCGTGATAAGCTCCTACGCCTTTGAATCCTATGCCCTTGATTACCTTATTCATCGGCTCATTTAGAACCTCAAAATGATTGGGCAGGCCCTCTACGTACCCGTGATCGGCGTGGTGGTGGGAAACCGTCACGATGTCTGGAGAAATCGTGATAGGCCGATATTTGAACGTGCCACCAAACGCGCCTGCCTCATATGGGTCCATGATTATCTTGGTTCCGTCATTGGAGATTAATAGAAAGCTGGCGTGACCAAGCCATTGGATTATCATCTTTTTCCTCCTAACCCGGTTATGAAAGCATATCCAGAATTCTGTCTATATCCACGTAGGATTTAACCAATTCCTCGGCGGCGGCTATCTTCTCCTTGTCGCTCGGGCGAATCTTGACCATCAGATTGATGATCTTGGTGGCGGCAGTGAAAGTGTCGTCCGGGACGCTTATGATCGGCACATGCACGTGGCTAATGAGATCCATGACTTTCTTGTTCGGGAGCACCCCGCCGGTCAGCACGACTCCGGATACGCACGTTTCGTTCGGACTGCCAACCGCGTATGAACTCACGGCGGCAAGTATCAGGTCTTCTCGGGTGCCGGGAGTGACCAGCAGCGTTCCATTCGATAGGTAATCCAGCGCCTCGTGAGTGGGCATCGCCCCAATGATTACGCGCTCCACCGAGGCGTTCAGTCCCCGTTTGCCGGTGAGTAGAGTGCCTGATATTTCGTTCAGAAGTTGTTCTATCGTCGGACTCGACAGCAGGGGGTTATAAGGCATTACGCCAAGAACGTCAAGCCCTTTTCTCGCGAAACCTTTTCGCACTATCGGTTCTATTTTATCGTACTTATCGGGCTGAACCTTGTTGACTATCACGCCCAGGATTTCGACCCCCATTGCGTCGAAGAGGGCTTTGTTCAGCATGACCTCGTCTATGGGACGGCCTACGCCGCCAGCGCAGACCAGAATCACTTTTACGTCCAGGAGTTTCGCCACGTCGGCATTCGACATGTCGAACACGGAGCCGACGCCCGCGTGCCCGGTGCCCTCTATGAGCACGAAATCTTTACCTTTCGCCACCTGGTTGTAGGCGGTCATAATCTGATCGACAATCTTCGATCTGTCCGGGTTATTGATGTATGCCTCCGTGAACCCACGAGGCACGGCTACCGGCGACATATGATGCAGCGCGCACTTGATCGGAAAGATTTTCTTCACGAGGATGGCGTCCTCATCAACCTTATGCCCGCCGACTTCGATACAATGCTGCCCCACCGGCTTGATGTAGCCTATATTCTCCACTTTCTTCAGCAGTCCCGCGATCAGCCCAATCGAGGCAATGGTTTTCCCATCATTCTGCCGCGTAGCGGCTACATAAACTTTCATAATTCTCCTCAAAACTTTCCCTCGCCCGCTTGCGAGAGAGGGCAGGGTGAGGGCGTCCTCTTGAGAGCAATCACAATGGCGGTCACTCTCCGAACGTCCAAATCTCGCCACCTACCAGATCGTTTTCCCAAGCTGTTCCGCCCCCGGCGCGTATGTGAGTAGATCGAGGCCCGCGATGAGGGATTCGTAGTAAACCTCATCCGCCGATATGACTTCCAATTCCTGCGCCAACAACTTGCCTGTCGCCAGTGACTCACTTACAGATGAGCTTCGGCAAGGTTCTATGCCTTCAACTTCCGCCGATACATCCAGAGCCTTCCCGGACTCCGTGCGAACAACGGAGAACTTGGCCTTTCCGCCGTCGGCTTCGATTCTTATTGCGCTGATATTCCCCGTCTGGGACTCGCGTGCGACTGGGCGAATATTTACTTTGATCGTGCGATTAGCCGCATTCGAAGCCGTGGCCGTGAATTCTTCTTCCGGCGGATTGTCCGCGCCTTTCAGCGCATTCCAACCTAACCTGCTGGCTATCCACCCGGCCATCATGATCGCTTGCGCGGGTTTTCGGGTTTCTCCGGCAACATATTCTATGTCGAGAAGGTCTATTTTCTTGAGATATGGCAGATGAGCCGGATCATCGAACAAGTCGGCGATCACCTCTCGCCAGGCAGTCAGCCGCAGCCAGTTCAAATCTCCCAGGCCGCTGTGAGGGTGTTTGGATGCATAAGACGCCGATTCGCGCAGGCCGACCGACTGATCGGAGAAATCCAGCGAATCTACGATCAATTTGTCGGAAAGGGATTCGAGGCGCTCGAAAAATTCAGTTCCAAAGGGAGGTTGTCCGGTCCACCACAAAGCTACCGGCAAATCCGGGACAAGAAGCGCAAGCGCGGAATTAGGAAGCTCCTGAACCGCGCGCCCGCTCGCGGCGATCACGAGTTGTTCACAGCATATCTGGAGATCACCCGCCGCTTCCAAGCGGCAGAAACCGGAGACTTGTCCTTGAGTGCCGTCCGTCTCCGATTCTTTGTTCGCCAGCAGATATATCCCTCTAAGGGGGTGCTCATCAGCCGCCACCGCAACTATAGATTCAGTGGTTGGAAGCGATTCCTCGTCCTCCGTATAGACCATCAGGCTGATGGTGCATACCCTGGTGATCTGCTTCCCGGAGGATTCTTCAGCAAAATCGCGCCAGAACTCGGAGATTTCTCGGCCAATATCCGTGACGCCCACGGCTTTCGACTCCGCCGCCTTCAGCGGGCGCGGGTTGTTTGTCATTATATCTGCCTCACAATCGCCGCCACCGACGGCCGTCCCGTTCCAACAGTTCATCAGCCGCCTGCGGACCTAATGAACCGGCGGCGTAATTCGGGAAGGAAGGAGGCGGCGACACGGCCCATCCCTCTTCTATCGGGGTCACGACTTCCCATGACGCTTCAACGGAGTCTTCGCGCGCGAAGAGCGTCTGGTCGCCAATCATGCAATCCAGAAGCAACTTCTCATATGCCTCAGATGGGGCGATCCCGAACGCGTAAAGATAGCTGAAATCCAGGTTCACGGAGCGCATACGAACGGACGCTCCGGGCATCTTCGTCTCAATCGTGAGGGAAACGCCCTCATTCGGCTGAACTCGAATTACTAGTACATTAGGCGATGGATACTCTCGCGGAGACGACCCGAAGACCGCGTGCGGCACCGGCTTGAAATAGACGGCGATCTCCGATTTCTTCCTGGCAAGCCGTTTGCCCGTGCGCGCGTAGAACGGCACATCCTGCCATCGCCAATTATCCACGAAGAATTTTGCGGCAATATACGTCTCGGTATGAGAAGTCGCCGAAACGCTGGACTCCTGCCGATACCCCGGAACCTGCCGTCCATCGATCAAACCCGGGCTGTATTGACCTCTAACGGTGAATTGGTTTGCGTCCCCGGGCGTGACACGCCGGATCGCCCGAAGAATCTTGGATTTCTCATCCCTGACCGCGTTCGCCTCGAATGAACTGGGCGACTCCATGGCGATCAGCGAAAGAAGCTGAAGCATATGATTCTGAACCATGTCCCTCAACGCGCCCGCTTCTTCATAGTAGTCGCCGCGGCCCTCTACCCCCACAATCTCCGCTGCCGTGATCTGGACGTGATCCACGTAACGGCGGTTCCATATCGGCTCGAAAATCGCGTTGGCGAATCGGAGCATGAGGACATTTTGAACCGTCTCTTTGCCAAGATAGTGATCGATTCTGTAGACGTCCGACTCAGGGAATACTCGAGTCACAAGCGAATTCAATTCCATCGCGGATTTCAGATCGCTCCCGAATGGCTTCTCAACAACGATTCGCCTCCAGCCCTTTCCCTTGGACAGCCCCGCCTTTTCCAAATGCGAAATTATGAGCGGGAATGTGCTGGGCGGCGTGGCGAGGTAAAATATGACGTTGCCTTCCGTATGCCGTTCTTCGGAGAGCTTATCAAGGCAGCTTTTCAGTTCAGCATAGCCCGCCTCATCAGCGAAGTCAGCCGAAATGTAATAGAGCAAATCTTCGATCCTTCGCTGGATTTCAGGGCTTACGGAACGGGTCGAATATGTCTTGATAGACTCGACCATCTTTGCCTGATACTCTTCGCGAGTGCGCTTCGTCTGCGCCATGGAGACAATGGCGAATTTGTCCGGGAGAAAGTCCCGCGTAGCGAGTTGACATAGCGACGGCATCAGCTTCCGACGAGTCAAATCACCCGAGCCGCCGAAGATCACAAGAATCAGCGGCTCAGGCTTATGCTCAGTTCGCAGTCCGGTTCGAAGCGGATTCGACATTCTCTATTCCTTAGCTCGTGACTATAACGGCTGCTCTGAGGTCGCTCGACAGATCAACTCGGCCACGTGATTCAAGCCTTCTACGGCATCCTTGCCTAGATGCAGTCGGATCATCGGTCGGCCTTTGTCTCTGAGAGCGATTCCATCTCCCATAGATTGCGCCTGTTTCAGCGTGCTGAACGTGTACGGCTCGCCGGGAATCGTCACATCCGCCGTATCATCCACGGTAAACTGGATGAATATTCCCGTATTCGGGCCACCCTTATGAAGCTGGCCTGTTGAATGGAGGAATCGCGGCCCGTAGCCGAAGGTCGTGGCTGCCGAGTACGCGCAGGTCAGATTACTGCTCACCTGCTTGAATATCTCATCCACACGCGCATCCGCGCTCAGGAAAGCCATCATCGCGAAATAGTTGCCCGGCTGGAACTCATCCAGATAAGCGGACATGTAGGAAAGCAGAGTATCCTCCGCGTATGGTCCGGCGGCTCGAATCTTATCGAGAATGTTCTTCATCTCATCATCGCAGTACAGCGACACGCCGTCCTCTTCAATGACAAGCGATTTCTCCGGAAGCTTCCCGTTAGCCTTGAATTCGCCCAACAGACGGTTCGTAATGTTTTTGCTTTCCGTTACATTCGGCTCATCGAAAGCATTCACGCCCAGGATGGCGCTGGCGACGGCCGTTGCTACCTCCCAGCGGAAATACTCCTGCCCCAGGTCGTAGACATCGTCAAGAAGAATCCTGACGACCGGCATTCCCGCCAGTTCCAGCGCGTGGACTTTCGCGTCCAAATCTTTGTGAGACGATGATTTGAGCTTCAGGTATACGAACAGCCGATCATCCCCATACTGATCCGTCGAAGCAATCGCTTCCCCATGGATTGGAATGACGCCCGCGCCGTTCTTCCCCGTGCTTTCCGCCACAAGCTGCTCCACCCAGAGACCGAAGCTCTCGATCTCCGGCGATAAAATCAAGGTGAGCTTGTTTCGCCCCTCCTGTGCCAACTCGCCCATGACCGTTCCGAGCACTATCCCCGGGTTATCCATCGGGGCGATGAATGACGAACTACTTTCCACCATTGTCCAAGCCCTGTGCAGCAGGAGATCGATATCAACCCCAATGATTGCGGCGGGGAGAATGCCGAAGTACGACAGCGCTGAATATCGCCCGCCGATATCCTGGAAATTGAGGAACGTTCGGCGGAACTTCTTATCAGCGGCCAGTTGTTCAAGCGAGGAACCGGGATCAGTGACGGCAACAAAATTTCCGCCCGCCTTATCACCCTTCACCCGGCTAACGACGTCGAAGAAATACTTGTATGCCGATAGGGTTTCAACCGTCCCGCCGGATTTCGTGGATACAATGAAAAGTGTTTTCTCCGGCACGATCTGCTTTTCGATATCGATCACAGCGTCCGGAACCGTTGTGTCCAGAACGAAGAGGCTCAGATATCCCGGCTTGACCCCAAAGGAGAGCCGCGAGACTTCCGGGCTGAGGCTGCTTCCGCCCATGCCCATGAGCACGGCGTGAGTGAATCCCGCCGCCTTTACCTCATCAACAAACTTAACAATATCCGAGCTTCGCTCAAGCATGGTCTCGACTATATCCAGCCACCCAAGGCGGTTCTTGATGACTTTCTGACTCTCCGGCCCCTGTTTCCAAAGACTCGTGTCTTTCTCCCAGAGTCGCTTTGAGAATCCCTGCTCTCCCAGCGCCTCCAATGTATACTCAACACGAGCCTGATAATCACCGATGTGAAGCATCTGCCTTCCTTCCTTCTGCTTGGTTATTGCCTCGAACTTTGTCCGTAGGCGGTCCATCAAATCGTCGACGGACTTTTGAAAACTTTTGATCCCCTCTTCTTCCAGCTTGGCGGTCACCTCATCCAGACTAATTCCGACCGCCGTCAGCAGCTTGAGTTGTTCCTCCGCCTCGACAAGGTTCTCTTCAATGCCCGGAAAAACCTTCCCGTGATTCTTGAACGCGAACATCGTCTGAGTGGGCAGGGTGTCAACGGTCTGCGGCCCTACGAGCGCTTCGGCATAGTAAACATCGGGATATCGGGGGTTTTTCGTGCTGGTGCTCGCCCACAGAACTCTCTGAGGCCGTGCGCCATGAAGTTCCAAATCCTTGAACGCCGGCTCGGAGAAAATGGCCTTGAATCGCTGATAAGCCATCTTCGCGTTTGCGATTGCCGCTTTTCCGAAGAGAGATTCCAATTCGCCGCGACGTTCATTCTTCGCTTTTGACAGCATAGTTTCCAGCCGACGGTCGATCTCTGTGTCTATCCGACTTACAAAGAAGCTGGCTACAGATGCTATTCGGTTGATTGATTTCCCCTCCGCCAGACGTCGTTGTAACCCTCTGACATATGCCCGGGCAATCTCCTCATATCTCGAAACCGAAAAGAGGAGGGTGATGTTGATGTTCAGCCCTTCATAAGTTAGTCGTTCGAGCGCCGCGATTCCTTCAAGCGTGCCGGGCACTTTTATGAAGATATTCTCTCGCTCGATCTTGGCATGCCATCGGAGCGCCTCGTGGATAGTGCTTTCCGTGTCATGAGCCAGAGCCGGAGGCAACTCGATGCTGACGAAACCGTCCGTTCCTTCCAATTCGTAGTAAGTGGAACGAAAGGCATCCGCCGCCATGCGGATGTCTTCGATCATCAAATCTTCGTATATCTGCTGAGTATTCTTGCCCTGGTTGACGAGTTCGTGGATGGCGTCGTCATAATCTACCCCGCCTGAGACAGCCTTCTCAAAAATAGTCGGATTGGTGGTAACCCCACTGAGTCCATCCTCCACGATCAGCCGATGAAGCTCTCCCGATTCGATCCACCCTCGACGAAAATTATCCATCCAAACGCTTTGCCCGTATCTTCGGAGTTCAAGAAGCGCATTTGTCTTCGCAGTCATTTTCCAGCCTCCAACTTCTTCAGCAATCCCTTCGCACGCAGTGCCACGTTTTCAGCCGTAAATCCAAAATACTGGTGAAGATCTTTATATGGAGCGGAAGCCCCGAAACGAGTCATGCCAAGAACATCCCCGTCACTTCCCACATACTTGTGCCATCCCATCGGCGAGCTTGCTTCCACTGCCAGACGAGCCGTCACTGACTGCGGCAGCACGGATTCCCGATACTCCGCGGGTTGTCTCTCGAAAAGCTCCCAGGAAGGCATATTCACCACGCGAGCGTTAATTCCCTCGTCAAGCAAAAGCCGCGCACCCGCAAGAGTGATGTGAACCTCCGACCCGGTGGCCAATAGAATAATATCCGGGTTGCCCTCTTTTGCCTGCCACAGCGTGTACGCCCCCTTTTCAAGCATATCCGCCGAAGGCAATTCCCGCCGATCTAGAACCGGCAGTTTCTGCCGAGTAAATATCAGCGAGATGGGCCCATTTTCGTGTTCCAGGGCGACTTTCCAGGCCACGGATGTTTCAGTGGCATCCGCCGGTCTGATGACCATCATGTTCGGCATCGCGCGCAGAGACGCCAGGTGCTCGATAGGTTCGTGAGTCGGGCCATCTTCTCCAAGAAAGATGCTGTCGTGGGTGAATACGTAAATCACGTGAACGCCCATCAGCGCGGCGATTCGGATGGATGGGCGCATGTAATCCGAGAAAATCAGGAACGTGGCGCCGAATGGGATAATCGGTTTTGTGAGCGCCATTCCGTTCAAAATCGCTGTCATGGCATGTTCGCGCACGCCGAAATGGAAATTCCGGCCTACCTCATTCGCTCCGAAATCTCCCAGGCCTTTCATGTACGTCTTGGTAGACGGCGAGAGGTCAGCCGAGCCGCCGATGAAGAATGGAAGGGCCGGGGCGATGGCGTTCATGATTTTGCCGGAGGCATCGCGGGTTGCCATCTCCTCGCCGGGACTGCCGATAGACGGAAGGCTGCTCTTCCAGCCGGAAGTCGGAATTCCATCCTCCGCTCTCCGCCACTCCTCAGCCAAATCAGGGAATTCTTGGGCATATTTGTTGAAGTTTTCCAGCCATTCTGATTCCAATTTCCGGCCTCGGTCGCTCATTTGGCGCATGTGGCTGAGAACCTCATCGGGAACATAGAACGTCGGTTCAAGCGGCCATCCCATATTTTCCTTTGTCAGCCTGGTTTCATCAGCCCCAAGCGGCTCTCCGTGGGCCTCAGACGTATCCTGTTTATTCGGGCTGCCGTACCCGATGTGCGATTTAGCGCGAATCAGCGACGGCTTCTCGTTCTGGTTTTTCGCTTTCGTAATCGCCGCGTCGATCTCGTCCATGTCTTCGCCGTCGATCTCCTGAACAAACCAGCCGTAAGCCTCAAATCGTTTGCTCACGTCCTCTGAAAACGTCAGCGAAGTGTTCCCCTCGATGGTTATGTGGTTGTCGTCGTAGATGTAGATCAGCTTGTTCAGTTTCAAATGCCCCGCCAGCGATGCCGCCTCCGACGCCACGCCCTCCATCATATCCCCATCGCTGCAGAGCGCGTAAATGTGATAATCGAAAATATCGTGTTCGGGACGATTGAAATACGAACCCAAATACTTCTCGCCGATAGCCATCCCCACGCCGGTTCCAAACCCCTGCCCGAGAGGGCCGGTGGTCGTCTCAACGCCCGGAGCGCAGCCGCGCTCGGGATGCCCCGGCGTTCGGCTGCCCAATTGTCTGAACTGCTTCAGATCGTCCAATGTGAGATCGTAGCCGGTGAGATAGAGCATGGCGTAGAGCAGCATCGAGGCGTGACCCGCGGACAAAACAAATCTGTCGCGGTTTGCCCAATCAGGATTTTGGGGGTTGTATCGCATGTGCTTCATCCAAAGCACGTAAGCAATCTCGGCGGAACCCATCGGGGTGCCAGGGTGGCCGGACTTCGCTTTCTCCACGGCATCCACGGCCAGAAATCTGATGGTGTTGAAAGCAAGCCGATCTAATTTGTTTGGGGGCATATGTGTACCTCAACGCGTTTCTATTTTTATAGCCCAGATGCTCATCGACTAAACAATATCTTGCGCTAATTTGGAAGGTTACCAATCGATATGCAGGTCTATGGCTAGAGAATACCCGAATTCTCCACCGTAAGCAAGTCACCCTGGTGCGGGAGCATCGTATATACAGATATGAGAAGGCTCCGTCCGCCCCCAAGAAACACGTCTCGCTTCAGCGAAGGCTGGTTTGCGTCAAGGTACTATCTCGGAAATAAGTCGAACCCCTCTTTCTCCGCGGCTTCACGAAGGCGTTTGTCCAGACACACAAATCCCACGCCCGACGGGTCGTGATCCGCCCAAGCCAATGCTGCGGCAAGCTGAAGTGAATCTGCCGCTCGGAGGTTATGAACCCTCAAAATACGCATGGAAGCCAGTCGAAGTTGCTCCGTCGGCTCCACCTCATCGGCGTCATCCGCGATTTGCTCAACCGCCTTCAATAGACTTGAAAGAGCGGCATCGTCTATCAGACTCTCCCGGCGCAATCTGCAAAGTCCTGATGCCAACTCTACACGCGAACCCCACCAGAGAACCACCCCGGAGTCATCGTTAAATAGTGCCTTCAAATCATCCTTGCCTGATTGAGCAGCTATGAGGGAGAGAAGCGCGGAAGAATCCCAGAATTTCATATCCTGTCCTCCCGCTCCTGCCCGATAATGCGTTCGATCTCTTCCCTCGATATATGCACGACAGGCAGGTTCTCCAGGAGCTTGCCAGAGATATGCCCCTTGCCGGGACGTATGATACCACGACGTGTAAGCTGTGTTCGCCTAGCGTCACCCGCAAGCCCGCTGTCAACGGGCGTGATCTTAGCAACCGGTTTTCCTCGATCTGTCACCAAAATCTCCTCGCCGGATTTCACGTAGTCGATATACTCGCTTAGCGTAGCCTTTAGCTTCGCGATGGCTGCCGTTTTCATATTCAATTCCTCCAAGATCGGCCTATATGACCATTATAGTCATTTCTTTCCAATTTCACAATACGTTTTTCTTGTACGACCTGCATGGGTGGGCACGTTGACGGGGGAGGCCAAAAAAGGATAAAATTAGGTCACGTTATTCAAAGAGGAGTACGTTAAATGCCTGGTACAAAGAAGAAAATCTCAGCAACAAACAAAGAGATTGGTCTCAGCAAAGATCAACTCTCGGATTTCTTACGCCAAATGTATGAAATCCGCTTTTTCGAAGAAAAGGTCGCCGAACTGCTCAAAGCCGGCGTGATTAAAGGCGCTTCGCATCTCTACGCGGGAGAAGAGGCTGTCGCGGTTGGAGCGATTTCGGCTATCACGGAACGCGACGTCATCGCCAGCACACACAGAGGACACGGACACTGTGGCGCAATCGGCGACAAGCACGCCCACACCGAAGCAGACCGCCAGATGCACTGGAACAAGATGATGGCCGAGTTGATGGGCAAATCCACCGGTTATTGCAAAGGGCGCGGCGGCTCGATGCACATCGCGGACGTGGAGAAGGGAAACCTGGGTTCGACCGGCATTGTCGGCGGCAACATCCCAATCGGCACGGGCGCTGCCATGGCGGAGAAACTCAAGGGCGGCGATAACGTTGTCCTCTGCTTCTTCGGTGATGGAGCGAGCAACACCGGAAGTTTCCACGAAGCTCTGAATATGGGCGCGACCCTCCTTGGTGGGTTGCCCATTGTATATATATGTGAAAACAATTTGTACGGGATGTCGGTACCGTTCTGCGAATGTTGCGTGGATGGCGCGGGAAAGGCTTCCAAAATCCTGGATGTCTCGAAGCGCGCGGAAGCCTATGGGATTCCCGGCGAGATAGTGGACGGCATGGATGTCCTCGCCGTTAGAGAAGCCGTGCAAAGAGCAGTCGCCCAGGCCCGCAAAGGCGAAGGGCCGACTTTGATCGAGGCCAAGACATATAGGTGGTTCGGCCACTCAATCAGCGACCAGCGTATCTACCGCAGCAAAGAAGAAGAGGCCCAGTGGAAAGATCGATGCCCCCTAGTCGTCTTCCGAGCCAAGATGCTCAAAGACGGCGTGCTGACGGAAGCGCAAATGGACGCCATCCGCGATAAGGCAATAGACACCATAGAGAAATCCACTCAATTCGCCATCGATAGCCCATACCCAGACGCAAGCGAACTCTTCGACGACGTTTACGTCCCAAGGGACGACGCCAAGTGGAACGCGGAAAGAACCGCCGAGAAGCCGCTCGCCGCTAAAGTGAAGGCCATCGAGAACGATATTCGCTATTTCGTGCGAGAACAATCCGGCGGCGCGCCAAAGGGAATACTTCCGAAGCTCAACAAAGCAAACACCGACGCCTTCCAGGAAAGATATGGCATGCCGATCATGACTTATGGACAAGCGATAGTCGAGGCGCAGCGGGAAGAGATGTCGCGGGATGAGCGCGTGGTGATTTTGGGAGAAGACGTTGGACTCTACGGAGGGGCCTACGCGGCCACCAGAGGTCTCTTCGCCGAATTCGGCCCGAACCGGGTCATCGACACGGCGATCTCCGAAGCGGCCATCGCGGGCGCGGCAGCGGGCGCGGCAATGCGCGACTTGAGGCCGATCCCGGAGATCATGTACATAGACTTTGCAACCATCGCCTCAGATCAGATAATCCATAATATGGCCTACAACCGATATATGTTCGGCGGGAAGACGAAAGTCCCGTGCGTGCTCAGAACCGAAGGCGGCGTGGGGCGAAGCATCGCGGCGCATCACTCGGAGAGCCTGGAAGCCTGGTTCATGCACATTCCCGGCCTCTACGTCATAATGCCCTCGACTCCCTATGATGCAAAGGGTCTCTTGAAGGCTGCCATTCGGGATGACAACCCTGTCATCTTCATAGAGCACAAAGTTCTGTACAGCGGCGTCATGGGCCCGGTACCCGCGGAAGATTATATCATTCCAATCGGCGTGGCGGATGTGAAGCGTGAGGGCACGGATGCTACTGTGGTGGCTTATTGCCGAATGCTCCACTTCGCAATGGACGCGGCCTTCGAGTTCGAAAAAGAGGGCATAAGCGTGGAGGTCGTCGATCCGCGAACCCTAAATCCGCTGGATGTGGAGACGATTGCCAATTCGGTAAGAAAGACCGGGCGTCTGATTGCCATTTCCGAAGGATTCCCGAAATGTGGCGTCGCCCAGGAAATCGTCCGACAGGTAAGCGAATATCGCTTCCCGGATGGCACGCTAGGCTTCGACTATTTCGACGCCCCGCCGATATGCGTATCCGGCAAAGACGTCCCAATCCCAATGAGCGAACCGCTAGAAGATGCCTGCGTCCCGACAAGAGACGACATCATCCAAGCGGTGAAATCGGTGCTCTGAAAGAAGCTCTACCGAGAGGTTATTGTGAGATTCTAGGGGTCTGTCCTTTTTTTCGCGCCGAGACCTGTCCGCCATAGCTTTAGCGAAGGTGGAGGCAAGCGAAAATTGGGACTGACCCCGACCACTAAAAGGTCAATCTCATCAAATCTGGGCGCACCATGGTGTTTCGGGAGACTTGCTCCCGAAACTTGAGATGTTCCGTTTCGGTCCGCCTGAAGCGAACCGAAACAACGATAATACTTCGCAGAATCACCGTGCCCGCCCAATAGTCTCGGGCCAAAGAAGCTATCTCATGAAAGACCAAATTAAGTCTCTCGCCCTTGAAATTGGCTTTCATTCCGTGGGAATAACCAGCGCGGAGCCGTTCGTCGAGGCTGAGGCTACGCTCCGTTACCGCCTCGAACTCGGCTTGCTCGACGGCTCGGGATATCGGCCTGACAACATACATTCACGCACCCATCCGACTGAATCCCTGACCTCCGCGCGCTCCATCATCTCCGTCGCCATCTCCTACCTTACAGATGACGAAGAAGTTCATTCCACCGATAACATCCCTCGCGGCTTGATGGCTAAATATTCCAGGGGAAAGGACTACCATGACGCCATTCAAGAACGCCTCGCCCTGCTTGCCGCCGGAATCGAGAAACTGCTTGGACGGCCGTTAGAAGTTCGTTCCTACGCGGATACCGGCAAACTCGCGGACAGAGCATCAGCGATGCGCGCAGGCATCGGGGTGCCTGGTAAAAATACCTGTATTTACGTGAACACATACGGATCATGGGTAGTTCTGGGCGAGTTGATTACCGATGTCGAATTAGAGCCGGACAAGCCCACGTCGCCGGATATCTGCGGCAAATGCGAAAAGTGCATGAAAGCCTGCCCAACCGAAGCGATTTGCGCGCCGGATACCATCGATGTCAGGAAATGCCTGAGCAGAGTCACGGTTTGCAGAGGCTCCATCCCCATCGAACTACGTGCGCCACTCGGAAACCGCATCTACGGATGCGATATATGCCAAAGTGTCTGTCCTCTGAACCAAGACGCCAGGCCCGGAAACCTGGATCACTTTCGCCAATCGTCAGGCCTCGGCGCGAGCCCTGAGCTTCTCCCGCTTCTCAACATGAGTGAGAATGAATTCGCCGAAAGAATCGGCCCAACAACAGCAGGATGGATCGGCATAACGCGCTTCCGCAGGAATGCGGCGGTCGCCCTAGGAAATATCGGCAACCCAGCAGCGATTCCCGCCCTCATACAGGTTCTTGAAGACCCCGACCCGGTGATCCGAGGACATGCAGCCTGGGCACTAGGAAAGATCGGCGGCCACTCCGCCAAGCGTGCCTTGGAAGCTGCTTTCAACCGCGAAACAAATGTAGACGTTATAGCGGAAATCCAGGGTTCACTGTAGGGGCGGGCCTGTCCGACGAAGCCTTGGCGAAGTAGGGTCTCTGTGCCCGCCCGGAGGTCGTGGTGTTGGGGACGATTTGCTCATACTTCCAGAACAGATTTTGGTGCTGGAGAAGCCTCGAAGAGGCGGCAGATATTAGCCACGGGTGAAGCCCAAAGGGCGTAACCCGTGGAATGCCGCACAGAAGAAACCACAAGCCCCGAAGGGCCGGCAGAATTCGTCTGATCATATGCCTCTAGGTAGATTTCCTGCCGGGGGCTTGGAAATATGATGTCCACGGGTTGCGTCCCTCGCCTGCGCTCGGGACTTCACCCATGGCTAATATCTTTCGCCCTTTCAGGGCTTAAATTGGTTCTGATCATCATTCGTCTGAAATCAGCCGGTCCGGAAAATTGCGAATTAGATAATCATACGCCGTCAGCATAGCCTTTGCGCCTTCACCCGCCGCTATTATGATCTGCTTATGCGGAACCGTCGTCGCATCTCCGGCGGCGAAGAGTCCGGGGATACTCGTGCGGTTCGCGCAATCAATCTCAATCTCGCCCACATACGGCGTAAGCTTCAGGTCTACAGGCAGGAAAGATGTGTTCGGAAGCGAGCCGATCTCCACAAAAACACCGGCCACCGGTATGTCTTCCCTCTCACCATTATCCACGTCTTTGATCGAGATTCCCGTCACCATCTTCTCGCCAAAAATCTTCTCGACCTTCTTCCCCGTCAACACCCGAACATTCGGCGCATGGTCGATATATGTCATGAAGTGCGCGTTTCCCGTAAGCGTCGGGCGCTCCTCTATCAGATAGATTTGTTTCGCAATCTTAATCAATTGGACAACCGCGCCCATCCCGGCGTTTCCTCCACCGACAACTGCCACATCCTCATCACCAAATAGCGGCGCATCGCACGTAGCACAATACGCCACATCCCGACCCTTGAACTCTTCTTCTCCCGGCACGCCCAGATTTCGAGCGGAGCGACCGGAAGCGACTATGACTGTCCTGGATTCATATTCCTTCCCGCCTCGCGTCCTTGCCAAAAACGTGCCATCTCGCGTTTCCAGTTTATCAACGGTATCATTGATGACTTCCACATGGAAGTCGCGTATATGCTGCTCGAATTTCTCCGATAGATCAATTCCACTGATCATGTTGAACCCAAGATAATTGTCCACTTCAAGCGTCCAAGCGATCTGGCCGCCGACGTCGGGGCTGATTATCACCATATCCAGCTTCTTCCGAGCAGCGTATATAGCCGCCGTCATCCCAGCCGGACCGGCGCCGATGATAATCAAATCGTGCATGGCTCAACTCCTTCGAGAACAGTATACCCAAGCAGCAAAAATCTATGTGACTCTCATTCCTTCGCCGCACAACCCGCTTTCCCCTCTTTTACAATCAGCCGCCTTATCACATTTCAAATGCCTAACTCATTAATCTCCCTAGTGTCATTCTGAGCCGCAGCGAAGAATCATCTACCTAGAAAGATGATCCTTCACTTCGCTCAGGATGACAGTGTGCGTATGTTTTACTGGTTGTTTCGGGACACCCCTGTCCCGAAACGGCTCTTTGCAACCATATTCCTAAACGGCGGTTTCGGGACACCCTTGTCCCGAAACAACTTCAGACTGGGGAAGTTTCTTAGGAGACGCAACTCTAGCAGGACGGTTTCTCACAATACATTGGAGGAATATCGGTATCCCGTGGTGAAGGAGAGAATTGTTCTAAAAGCAAGAAATCAACCATACTCGGCGAGCAACTCGCCGATTTATCAAGGGAGGAACTAGTGAACGTTCATTTCAGAAAAATCGGGCGCGGCCCGGCGTGGGAACGCTGGTTAATCATAGAAGATCAACACGGAGACACCGCATTCGCGGGGGAAGTAATCGTGACATATTCCGACGTCAGCGGCTTCGCGGACACCGAATGCGACATCCTTTTCGCGCGCGAATTAACGGACGAAGAGGTCGAAGACCTCCTGAAAGCCGTAATAGACATCCTCTCCGGCCAAGGCGACGTAACCATATTCACCGCCCGCCAAGTAATCTGCAAAGGTTTCAGCCTCCTAGGTGAAGATGAGGACGACTTCGAAGACGAAGAGTTGGAAGACTTGGACTGAATGTTTCCATGATAACCGCGCAGGAATAATCTAGGGGTCTATCCGTTTTTGCTCTTCGATGCTCCCCTCACTGGTTGTGGTCGGTGTTATGTTACGTTTACCCTTGAGTATCTCCGACACGTGTGGCGGGGTCAGGCCAATATTGCTTTGAGCCTTTATAGAGTCGCCTTAAATGTGAAAAGGCAAATCGTTGTAAAGAAGGGTCTAATATATTTTCAAGAGGAATGATGATTTTGGGAATTATTTCCAGGTCGGATTTTGACCATTGCATGTAGATAAGTTTTTCTGGTACAATCCGCAAAACATATATATCAGCTAGGCACTGATAGAATTGGGATACAAGCCTTCGTTGGTAATGCAGCGTTCCCTGCGCATACTTTGCGCGATCATGCTTGGGCATTTTTTGCAACCAATCCCGTTCTTCGTTTCGCAATCTCTCGTATTCCTCAGTGAACCTATGCTTGCCATGTTTCTTGTAGAAATTCCATAGAGATTCAACGGCGATCATCATTTCAGATGAACGATAGTCTTTCAGTACATCCAGCAATAACTGAAGCATTAATGCCTTTTGAGCAGTCATCCACGCACGTGCGGCGAAAATTGATGAAACCAGTGCTACAGCCACAGTCATCAATGCAATGATAATGGGCCAAGTCATGCCGATCCCTCTCTCCTCATCCGTGTGACATCAAGATGCTTTCTTGCGCGCAATTACTTCCTGGCGCAACGACTCCAACTCACGACCCCGCTGCTCCCAATAGGCCAACTGCTCCTCACGGGTCATGGTGGCCAACCGGGCTTGTACGCGCTCAGCGCCCTGATGTTTCATCTCCACGCAATCGAACGGTTTCTTGTCATTCGTCATAAACTAACACCACCGCTGGGGTATGGATGGCAATCAACTCATATCCATTGAACGTATTGACCGCCTTTTATATTATATCATACTTAAAAACCGGAAAGCGAAACCGATAAACCAATCTTTCATTTGGTGTTTCGGGAGACTTGCTCCCGAAACCTGAGATATTCCGTTTCGGGAGCAAGTCTCCCGAAACACCACGATTTTCTATTCTATTCGCCGCATGGGCTTAACTCTCGACACATAAGAATTTCCCTCGAGATAAAACCTCCAAGGCTTTTCCGACGCCAGTTTTATTCCGACCCTTGTTGTCGAGACTATCTTCTCCCCATTCCCATCGCAATCCAGGATAGACAGGTTGCTTGAAATAAGATCGAGGCCGCTGTGTTGGCGGTCGAGGGCGAAGGCCATGCAGAGCTTGCCGGGGCCGGTGGTCAGGTTCATGAGGTCCTCGGTGCGCCGATTTCTAGCCATCAGTTCCATCCCCTCGATAGGCTCAACGGCTCTCATCAGCACACCCTCGCCAATCCCCTTCGGTGAGGTGACGGCGTTGACACAATGATACATCCCATAGGTGAAATAAACGTAGGCGTGCCCAGGCTCTCCGAACATGACGGAGTTTCGCGGGGTCATCCCGCGCGAGGCGTGACACGCCGGATCGTCGCGCAGATAAGCCTCCGTCTCGACAATCCGACCCGCGAACACGCCTTCCTCAGTCCGGTGAATCAGCACCTTCCCAAGAAGCGCTCGCGCAACCTCAATCGTATCCTGGAGATAAAACTCGCGTGGAAGTGGTTTTGCGTTAGGATCAATCATGAATTAGCCTAACCAACAATGGAGGTACACCTGGTCTCTGCGCGTAACGCCGTAGGGGAGGACCTCTGCGTCCTCCCGCTCGCCAGAGAAACATCCAATAAAAGGTGCTTCGGTAGCCTGCTGCCGAAGCACACCCGAAATAGAACATTATGAGTTGGGGGCGGACGGAGCCTTCCCCTCCCACCTCGCGCCCGAAAGATTTGCGTTGTTTCGGGAATCCGATTTCCCGAAACGGCCCTCTGCAAGACGCTACATCACCAAACTTCATCTTTCGGCTCGCGAACCATCAGTTCCGCGACCGCCGCCCTGGGAGATTTATCCTCGAAGAGCACCTGGTAAACCTGTTCCGTGATCGGCATCGGGATATCCAGCTTTTTCGACAGATCGTGCGCGGCGCGAGCGGTCGGGACGCCCTCCGCCACCTGGCCGAGTTCGCGCAGAATCTCATCCAGCTTTCTTCCCTGACCAAGTGCCAGGCCGACTCGGTTATTTCTGCTCAACTGGCTGCAGCAAGTAACCATCAAATCGCCTATGCCCGCCAGCCCCATGAAAGTCGCCTGCTTCGCGCCGATCTTCATCCCAAGCCGCGTGATCTCGGCAAGACCTCGCGTGAGAAGCGCCGCCTTGGTATTATCGCCAAACCCAAGCCCGTCGCATATCCCCGCGCCAATCGCGATTATGTTCTTGAGCGCGCCCGCAAGTTCCACCCCGACGACATCGGAATTAGTATAAACTCGCAGTGTGGGATACATCAGAAGGCTTTGAAACCGTCGGGCAATAACCTCATCGGCACACGCCACAACAGTTGCCGTAGGCACGCCCTTCGCCACTTCGACGGAGAGATTCGGCCCGGAGAGCGCCGCGATGGTGTTATCGTTTCCAAGAATGGCGGCAAGCGTCTGAGAAATCGTCAGCCCGGTTTCGCCGCTCAAGCCCTTGGTGGCGCTCAGAACAGGAAGACCGGGAGGCAGACATTTTTTCAATTCCGCAGCGACCGCCGATGCGGCGCTGGAAATAGTAACAAAGATCACCGCGTCCGCGCCGTCCACGGCGGCAGGCATGGAGGTCATAATCTCAATATTATCAGGAAACTTGAAGCCGGGAAGAAACGGATTCTCATGAGAGCGTCGGATAATCTCAGCCTGCTCATGATCCCACACCCAAAGAGCGACCGAACACCCCTTCTTGGCAAGAAGGAGCGACAAAGCCGTCCCCCAAGCCCCCGCCCCAATCACCGCAATCCGCTCCGACAAAAGCCTCTCTCCAGTCTCCAAAATATTCGCGCTCAGTCAAAGCAATAGCAGCCCCAGCGCAATGAGATTATAGCATCGCCATTTTCTTTAAGCAAGCATCAGCGGCAGCCTGGAACTAGGCCCGCCTAACGATCTCTTGCGAATACCTCCTTCGGGACTTCTCCAACAGGACATACTCTTGCACAGACTTCGCACTTATGCACCAGGAATGCTGACTTGTTTACTCAATACCGACTGTGCGCTTGCGCACGCATCCAAGTCATGTCGGCCCTGAGCAATGGCACGTCCCGGACACTCATCTATACAGCGGCCGCAGTGTGTGCAAACTGCATCAAAATCGCGCTGCCTTGCCTTGGGAGTCTCCGCATTTGTTAGCGCTATGCGCAGGTGCGTCCACGGCCCCCACTCTCTGTGCAGAAACAGAAAACTATCGCCAATTTCACCTATTCCGGTCTTGGCAGCCAACTGCTTGAAGGAGATTCCGCAAGTGCCGGGATAAGGCAGTATCTCAGTTGTGTACCCGTACCGCTCCAGCGCCACCGCAGTTCGCAACAGCACCTCCCTGGCATGAAAGTCAGCAGCGCAGGTCTGTGGCCTGCGTTCGATAGGAAATGGAAACCACCGCCATTCCAAGGAACTCTGTATATGATGAGCAAGTACAATTACGGTTTTTGCACCCTCGTGGTACTCAAGAGATTCGTTCCTGCCACTCAGAAGGATAATCTCCTATCCCCACGAAATCAATCTCGCAACACGCGGGAACAATAGTCTTGATATTTTCAACCCAAACGCAGCCATCCGGCATCTCCAAAATCTCCTCATCCCCGATTCATTGCGTCACGATCCCACCGCAATCGCCTACTTGCTCCGTCCGCTTGCCTTCTTTAACGTATCTACAAAATCCGGGTTCGGCGTTCCGCCCGCATCGCGAAATCGTTTTATGTCAGCCCAGGCTTTGTCGTAGTCCTTTTTACCGAACCACGCGATGGATCGAAGTTCATATATCTCGGCAGCGTCCGGTTTGAGCTCGAGCACC
>Ga0182027_10004279_pt1 | contig 22211 bp, 18 predicted proteins | sample 712E1DmetaG_FD_121300 | JGI IMG/M metagenome (GOLD analysis project Ga0182027, IMG submission 121300) | Permafrost microbial communities from Stordalen Mire, Sweden - 712E1D metaG (Illumina Assembly) | ecosystem: Environmental > Terrestrial > Soil > Wetlands > Permafrost | place: Sweden... | reverse complement strand
GGAGGCCGCAAAAGACGCATCGACACTGCTCAATCTCGCATTTCAAACCGATTTTAAAGCCGCAATCGCTCGAAACTTCAAAGAAGATGCGTGGCTGCGGCGATTTTCAACAAGTTCCTAAATCTCCCCGCTGTCTGGATTTTGCAAGTGGCTCTGTTGTTACAGCCTGAGTGTGCAATTTTGCCCATCCATCCTTTAGATCTTCAGAAATTATATAGATAAAGCTAAGTGCTCGCCCTGTAAGTGCAGGATGAGCGCTCGCGTTCATTGTTCCAGTTTCGTCAGTCAATGCGGGAACGCTGAAGCGCCAACACAGAGCAAGAATCAGGTGAAGAATTGAAGTCCTTGCTGAAACAGAAGGTACAACTCGCGTTCGGATTTGCCCTATTGACCTTGCTGCTCATTGGGACCGCCTCATATCACTGGATATCGGTATCCGATGAAAGCATGCAGTGGGTTTGGCATACCCACGAGGTTCTTTCGAACATTCAGGATCTGCTTCTGTCGATGGAACGTATCGACTCCAGCAGCCGGGAATATGTATTGACGGGCAAGGAATCAGATCTTGAACTCTACTACGTAAGCATTCAGAAGGTAGAGGAGGATCGGGAGGCCATCCGCAACCTGACGGTGGATAACGCCGTACAGCAGCGTCAGCTCCCGGCCGTTGCAAAGCTTGCCGCTGAATATATTCAGCACGCGTACGGGATCATCGCTTTGCGCCGAATTCAGGGTCCGGCGGCTGCGGCGGCTGCCATCGGAAGCGGGCCGGACGAACAGATCAAGGATGAGTTTCAAGCGGCGGTCGGCAAGCTGCAGAGCGAAGAACTGCGATTGCGGGCGGAACGCAGCGCGACAACAGAGCGGTACTCAAGCCAGAGCAAGATATTTCTGATTATTGGAATCCTGTTCGGAATATTGACCGTGGCCGCTGCGGGCTGGAGTACCGTGCGCGACACCTCCCGGCGTGAAATTGCAGAAGCGAAGTTCCGTGGGCTGCTGGAGGCCGCACCGGATGGAATGGTGGTGGTGAACCAGGACGGGGAGATCGTTCTGTTGAACTTCCAGGCGGAGAAGCACTTCGGATACCGCCGCGATGAACTGCTGGGCCAGAAGGTGAAGCGAATTATTCCAGAAGGGTTTGTGGAGCGGGTGATCGCTAGCGGAAGCCGAAGCGCGGCTGGAGCGCTGGAGCCGCAGACCGGCGCCGGAATTGAGCTTTACGGCCAGCGCAAGGATGGAAGCCAGTTTCCGATCGAGGTCATGTTGAGCCCGATGGAAAGCCCGGAGGGAATGCTGGTGACGGCGGCCATCCGCGACATTACGACGCGCCGGGAAGCCGAAGCGCATCTGGCGCAGAAGGCCGAGGAACTGAGGCGATCCAACGAGGAGTTGGAGCAATTTGCCTATGTTGCCTCTCACGATTTGCAGGAACCGCTGCGCATGGTGGCCAGCTATACCCAGCTTCTATCCAAGCGATACAAGGGCAGGCTGGACTCCGATGCCGATGAGTTCATTGCGTTCGCGGTGGACGGGGCCAGCCGCATGCAACGGCTGATCCAGGATCTGCTGGCCTTTTCGCGGGTGGGAAAACGGGGCGGAGAGCTGGTGGATGTTTCCAGCGAAGAAGCATTGCAGCAGGCTGTGATCAACCTGCGTGGCGCGATTGAAGAAAGCGGCGCCCAGATAACCCACGACCCGCTGCCCAGGGTCATGGCGGACGAAGTTCAACTGACCCAGTTATTGCAGAACCTGATGGGCAATGCCATCAAGTACCAAAGGCTCGGCGTCCCGCTGGTGCACATCTCCGCCGCGCGGAAGGATGAGGGAATGTGGCTGTTTTCGATACAAGACAATGGGTTGGGAATTGACCCGAAGTTTTTCGAAAGGATCTTTGGAATGTTTCAGCGGTTGCACAAGCGGGAGGAGTTCTCCGGCACCGGCATGGGATTGGCGATCTGCAAGAAGATCGTGGAGCGGCACGGCGGCAAGATCTGGGTCGAGTCGCTACCAGGCACAGGATCCACCTTTCGCTTTACCTTGGCGGCAAGCGAAGCAAAGTGATGAAAACTACGGAGGGAAGTATGAGTATCGAAGTTCTGTTGGTTGAAGACAGTCCGGGCGATGTGCGGCTGACACAGGAAGCGTTTCGCGAGGCCAACGGCGCCATTCATTTGCATGTGGCTTCCGACGGCATCGAGGCCATGGCCTTTCTAAGGCGCGAGGGCAACTACACCCATGTTCCGCGCCCGGATTTCATCCTGCTGGATCTGAACCTGCCCAAGATGGATGGCCGCGAGGTTCTGGCTCACATCAAACGCGATGACAGCTTGAAAACGATTCCGACCATCATCCTGACCACTTCCAACGCGGAAGCAGATATCGTGAAAAGTTATCAACTCCAGGCAAACTGTTACCTCACCAAGCCCGTTCAATTGGACGCGTTTGAAGATATGGTAAAGAGCGTCAACGAATTCTGGATCACCAAGGTTTCGCTGCCAAAACAGGGATAAGCCGAATGAGCAATAGGCCGATAAAAGCAGTTCTCCTGATTGAAGACAATCCAGGAGACGCCCGTTTGATCCGCGAGATGTTCAACGAGCAAAACTCGAAGGACGTCGAACTGAATCATGTGGAGTGCATGGGCGACGCGGAAACGTATCTTGCGGAACATGCGGTTGACATTATCCTCGCCGATCTGGGGTTGCCGGATACGCAAGGGCTAGAGTCGGTGCGGCGAACCCACGCAGCCGCTCCCCACGTCCCCATGGTGGTGCTTTCGGGCCAGGACGACGTGTCAATCGCCTTGCAGGCCTTGAAGGAAGGTGCGCAGGACTATCTGATCAAGGGCCAGATTGAGCCGCGCGAGCTTCTGCGCGCCCTGCGCTATGCCGTTGAACGCAAGATAATCGAAGAGACCTTGTACACGGAAAAGGAATTCGCCGAGGTTACGCTGGACTGCATTGGCGATGCCGTGATCTGCACCGACGTTGCGGGGAATATCACTTTCCTGAACCGGGTTGCGGAGAAGATGACGGACTGGACGCGCAAGCAAGCGACCGGCAAGCCGATGGACGAGATTTTCCGGATTGTGGACTCAGTCACGCGCCAGACCACACCAAATCTGATTGCGAGGACCATTGGAGAAGACGTGACATGGCATCTGCCGCAGGACTGCATTCTCATCCGGCGCGACGGAGGTGAAATACCCGTCGAAGACTCCGCCGCTTCCATTCGTGACCATGAGGGGCAGAGGACCGGATCGGTTCTGGTTCTGCGCGACGTGAGCGTAGCGCGAAAACTGGCGGAGAAGGTCATTCATTCAGCGGAGCACGACTTTCTTACCGGTTTGCCCAACCGGTTGCTTCTGAACGATCGCATTGGCCAGGCAATCGCCCTGGCGCAGCGTCACAAACATCAGGTCGCGGTGCTGTTTCTGGATCTGGATGGCTTTAAACACATCAACGATTCGCTGGGCCATCCGGCGGGCGACAAACTGCTTAAGTCGGTGGCCGAACGCCTGTCGAATTGTGTGCGCGCTCCAGACACGATAAGCCGCCAGGGAGGCGATGAATTTGTAGTGCTGCTGCAAGAGGTAAAACTGGTTGAAGACATTGCCATTACGGCCAGAAGGCTGCTGCGGACGGTGGAAAAGGCCCATCTCATTGACGAACACGAGCTTCACGTAACCGCCAGCATCGGGGTGAGCCTCTATCCTGACGACGGACAGGATGCGGAGACGCTGATCAAGAATGCGGACACTGCGATGTATCAGGCCAAGGAAGACGCGGGACAGAGCTGCAAGTTTTTCAGGCCGGAGATGAATGTGCGCGCCGTTGAGCGGCAATCCATCGAGGAGGATTTGCGGCGCGCCCTGGAACTGAAGGAGTTCACACTGAACTACCAGCCAAAGATCAACCTGAGCGCGGGAGCGATGATCGGGGCAGAAGCGCTGATCCGCTGGACGTCTCCCACGCGCGGGTCGGTTCCTCCGCTGGACTTTATTCCGGTCGCGGAAGAATCCGGGCTGATTCTGCCCATCGGCGCCTGGGTACTGCGGGAAGCCTGCGCGCAAGCCAGGGCATGGGTGGATGCGGGATTGCCTAAAACAACCATGGCCGTGAATGTGTCGGCGGTGCAATTCAGAAACGAGAACTTTCTGGAAGACCTGTTTGCAACCCTCAATGAAACCGGCATGGACCCCAAATACCTGGAATTGGAAGTGACGGAAAGCGTACTCATGCGGCATGCCGAGGTGGCGGCATCCATTTTGCAAACGCTGAGACGCAGAGGAATACGGGTGTCAGTGGATGACTTTGGAACGGGCTACTCCAGCTTGAGCTATCTGAAAAAATTCCCGCTCGACGCCCTCAAGATCGACCAGTCGTTTGTCCGCGAAGTCAGCACCACGCCCGACGAGTCGAGCATCGTGCGCGCCATTATCAGCATGGGCCGAAGTCTTAACCTGCGGATCATTGCCGAGGGCGTGGAAACGGCCGAGGATCTGGCCTTTCTGAAGTCACAAGGTTGTGACGAGGGGCAAGGCTACTATTTCAGCAGGGCTGTGCCTGCCGAGCAGTTTGCCAAGCTATTGACTCTCAATGCATGTGCAACCGCCATGCAGTGTAACTGAGAATTTCGTACTCGATTCGCTCCATTTCGCGCGAGCCGCCTTCAGCCTGGACGCAAGGCCGGGGCGAAGTGGGCACATAAAGGCCCTCGGCGGCGCAGATTTCGTGAATGCGGAACATGTGCGTTCCGTCGCTGACGATGACCAGGCGGCGCAACTCGTTGGCACGGGCGATGACGGCGATGTGGCGGGCGGAATCCTCGGTATTGCGGCTCTGAGTTTCGGCGATGATGCCGCCTTCAGGCATGCCCATGTCCGGCAACGGGCCCAACTGCTCCTGAAGCGCCAGGAACGTAGTTCCTTCGGATGAGCCTTGGAGGAAGGATGCTGTTCAGTCGTGCAGCACAACGTTAGCCAGCGAAGTCATGATGCGCATTCCGCCGCAGTTGTAGTCGATGTAGCCGAGTTCGCGAAACCGATTGAGAAAGAAGCTGACGCGGGACCGTGTGGTGCCAATCATTTCCGCCAGGGTCTCCTGGCTGATCTTGGCGATCACCGGAATGGGCTTCGTATCCTGGCCGAAGTTAGCCATCAGCATCAACAGCCGGGCCAGGCGCTTTTCGCTGGAATTGAACAAATGATCGACCAGATCGGCTTCCATGCGGATATTGCGGGAGAGCAGATGCGCAAGAAATTGCTCGGCGAACTCCGGCTCGCGATGGAGCAGGTTCTGCATGACTTTCTTTTCGATGCGAATGATGGAACTGGATTCAAGCGCGCTCGCAGAGGAGATGCGAGTTGCCTGTCCGGCCAGGGAGGCTTCTCCGAAAAAGCAACCGGCTGGCAGGTGGGCGATCACGGCCTCTTTGCCGTTCATCGATACCACGTTGAGTCTTACGTTGCCGCTCTGAATGTAGAAAACCGAACTGGATGAATCGCCTTGCGAAAAGATGGATTCACCGGCTAGATATTCTTGCCGCGTTTTTCCAGCCATGAGCCGATTAAGCGGAGCGAGGAGATCGAATGCGGGCGCCTGTACCGGCGCGGCGACAACCTGGCTAGAAACGACTTTCAGGTTATGATGCTTCGCCGGAGTCAGAGGAAAGGCGCGGCCCAGCGGAACCCTGGGCGCCATTCTCGTCATAGTCGCATAACTGGTAGCCATGGTAGATACCTTTCAATGATGCAGAGCAGGTGCAAGGGCTTGAATTGCCGTCATCCTTTGCAGCGTCGATATAACCACCATACGGGGTCATAAAAGCGCTGAACATCGGCGAAGGATGTTATTGATGTAGGCTTTACTGCGCCAGTCATGTAAGGCTTTCCTTACGCCGGCAAGATGCTTGGCTCGATCATTCTGAAGTTGTTGGCTGTGGCGCCGCGTGTAGTTTCGACGTTGCTTCCTGTCTATTCTCATGCTGGATGGATGGAATGCTGTCGCTTTCCGGCGCATACAAGGCCTGCCGGCTCTTTGATCTATCTATATAAAAGGTTCACGCGCATATCCTGTCCGCTGCTTCTGCGTGCTCTGAAACTAGATTCCGGTCAGGATCGTCGTAAACTTCGCTGCGTTGTCAAATATCTTCATGATCGCCGGAACTAGTTCCTCCGAAGCGCTGTTCTTGTTGATATATTCGCTCGCGCCTGCCCGCAGGCAGCGCAATGCGTATTGGCTCTCAGTCTGGACACTTACCATGATTACAGGGAGTAAAGGGTAGATATGCTTCACATCCTTCAGCACTTCAAACCCACTTCGCCCCGGCATATTGATGTCGAGCAAAAGCACATCGGGTTGAGACAGGTCCAACTGGGCAAACACTTCATCCCCGTTGGCTGCTTCAGAGAAGTGAGCGCCCGAGAATGCATCAATCAGGATCTCTCTCAGGCCACGTCGCACGTTCGCGTTATCGTCTGTTATCAGAATGTTCATGGTTGTATCCGCTCGCCTGGCCGCGCGTTCGACCTGTTTCGACGATACGCCGGCTAAAAAGGAAACGGCATCAGCATAGTCCGTGATTCTTGTAGGGTCTATCTGGTCTCTTTGTAGGGGGATTCCTACACGGGCAGGACGGCCTACTCGATCAATCCCTGTGTCATGGCATAGCGGGTAAGCTCGGCGTTGCTCTTCATGTGCATCTTTTCCATGATGCGAGAGCGATAGGTGCTGATCGTCTTTACACTGACGTGAAGCCTCTCGCCGATCTCCGTCAAGGGCACGCCTGCTGCGATCATTCGCATCACTTCGTGTTCCCGGTCGGAGAGTAACTCATGCAGCGGCTTGTCGGCGGGCTCGTCCAGGTTGGCAACCAGTTTCTCTGCAAGGCTGTTACTGATGTAGTGCCCGCCACTCAGGATCTTCTTCGCCGCGATCGCCAGTTCTTCGGGGGCGCTCTCCTTGTTGATATAGGCGGCGGCGCCGGCCCGCAGGCAGCGCACTCCATATTGGTCTTCCGGGTGAACACTCAGAATGATCACCGGCAATCGCGGGTATGCCTGCTTTACATCCCTCAACACGTCCATTCCGCTGCGCCCGGGCATATTGATATCCAGGACCAGCAAGGCGATTGTGGACTTTCCCAACTGGCTCAGCACCTCATCTCCGTTGGCGGCTTCGGAAAACTCCGTGCCCGGCAGAGCATCGGCCAGGATCTCTCTCAAGCCACGGCGCACGACGCCATGGTCATCCGCAATCAGGACGTGCATAATCCGCTCCTCTCGGCGCGCGGGATGTCCAGGGGAACACGCACAGTGACCGTCGTCCCGTTGCCGGGAGAACTGGAGATCTGCACATCGCCTCCGCAGAACTGCGCTCGTTCTTTCATGCCCAGGAGTCCAAGAGACCCAAGCGTGTTCGATAGATCGGATTCACAGAAGCCTATTCCGTCATCTTCCACAATCAGCAGAATGTTCTCTTCTTCCTGACACAACTCAACGCGCACCGACCTGGCCTGCGCGTGCCGAATCACGTTGGTCAGACACTCCTGAAAGATACGGAAAGTGGCCGTAGCCTGGTCACCATCCAAGTGTAAATCAACCGGTGGAACAGAGACCCGGCATTGGATGCCGTTGCGAGAAGCAAAGTCGCTGGCCTGCCATTCAATGGCTGCCGCCAGGCCGAGGTCATCCAGAACTCCTGGACGCAGCCCGCTGCAAATTGTGCGCACGGCCTTGACGCCATCGTCGATCAGCAGAATCGATTCCTTGAGTCGCGCGGGCACCTCGCCTTCCGACTCCGGCAAATGACGAATGATCCAGGTCAAATCCATTTTGATCGCGGTCAGAATCTGCCCGATCTGGTCGTGCAGGTCGCGAGCGACCATCTTGCGATCCTCTTCGCGCACACATTGCAGCCGTTCAGCCAGCGCCCGCAGTTGTTCCTTCTGCAGAACAAGCGACTCTTCTCCCCGCTTGCGTTCCGTGATGTCGCTGTTGATCACCAATACGCGAGGCGCCTGGTCGCGCTTGCCCCATTGCAATGCCCAGCGGCTGGCCATCACAATGCGCCTGCCGTCCTGAGCGGTCGCTATCAGGTCTCCCTCCCAATGTCCCACGCGCATCAGTTCCGCTCTGATTTCATCCAGCGGCTGCGGAAACTCGCTGCGCAGCAGGTCGTGCGAGATTTTGCCTGCGGCCTGGGCTTTGGTGTACCCCAGCATCGCCTCGGCCCCGCGACTCCAAAAGAGGACTGTTCCCTCTATGTCGATCACGAAGACGGAGTCCTGAGTGAGTTCGAGCAGGGCCGCCTGCTCGGCGGTCTCTATTTGCTCCTGCCGCCTCTCCGCAACATCGCGGAATACCAGCACCACGCCAATGACTTTTCCTTTTCCGGCGAGGATGGGCGCGGCACTGTGCTCCACAGGGATTTCGCGGCCATCCCTTGTGATCAACGCCATGTTATTGGCCACGGTCAGAATCTGTCTCTTCTCCAGCACCTGGAGTACTTCATCGTCCGCGCTCATCCCGGACTTCTCGTTGATAATCTTGAATACGTCGCCGACCGGCTGATTGATAGCCTCATCCGGCTGCCACCCGGTAAGTGCGGCGGCGATCGGATTGAGGAAGGCAACCCGCCCCTGGCTGTCCGTTGCGATGACCGCCTCGCCGATGCTGCCCAGAGTCGCCGTCCACCGCTCCTCGCTCTGCAGCAGCTTCCTGCCCAGTTTCTCCACGTGGTATCGCGTGAACAGCGCCAGGAAGACCCCCACTCCCAGGCCCAGGCCAAGGAAGCTCGTCACAATCACGATCCATCGCAGGTGCGCGGCTTGAACGTGCTCGGAACGCAGTTTGGCTTCCGCGCTTTGAAACTCCGAGATCTGCTCTCGAAGAACATCCATCCGGAGTTTTCCTTGCCGGTTCTCATAAAGAGTAGGATCGGCTTTTCCCGCACGGCGAAGGGAGATAATCCCGCTGGCGTAGCCTTCCCACCCCACATAGCCGGCATGAATCTCCTTCAGTCGCTGCTGCTGCTGCGGCTGGTTTTCAGACACCATTCCATACAAGGCCTGGTATTCGGGGTCGATTCTCTTTGTGCACTCCGAATAGAGTCGAAGAAAGCTCTCGTCGCCCGTTGCGATGTACCCGCGGGTCCCGGATTCCATATCGATCAATAACTTGAGAAGATGCCCGGATTGATCGAGAACCTCATCAGTGTGGTCAACCGACTGCAACGATTTGTTCAAGTAGAAGGTTTCCCACAAGAGCAATCCAGCAAGGACTGCCGTCACCACCATGGGCACCACAATGACTCGGCGGAGTAACGACTTGAATTCCGAGTATTCCATCGTAACGAATCACCCTCTTCCGGAAGACGAACGAACCAGACTGCCTGCACCGCTCACCGGCGCCACGTTTGGTTGCGGACAAAGACCTGACCCTGCGTAAGCCATGCAGGGCGTCCTCAGCCGCGAAACCGGTTGAATCTCGATTGTGCGCTCGATTTGCATGGGATGTTCGCCGGATGTACGAAGCACGACGCCCAGCTCATCAACGAAAGCAAGGCGCAGCCGAAGAATGCAGCGACTTCGAAGCTGGTTCTGGTGCCTTGAATATCCAGTATGAATCCCCGTTCTAAACAACTTGGCCGGCGCTGTAGATCGATTCGCAGGAACCGGTCCATCTGGGCTGGAAAGGACCGGTTGGTGTGGAATCCACCGCATACCGCAGAGAAAAAGCCTCAGACGATTCGATGCAGGTGTTCCAGTTGACTTGCAGACGGCAATGCGGCCCGGTGTAGATGTATCGCAAATTGCGCCGCCCTGAGGGCAGGATTGCCCCACGCAAGAGGCAGGCCACATTGAAATTTTGGCGCGCGATTGAGACTCTGTCTGTTCAATCTAGCTCATATGGGGCAGCATGGTCCTTGGCCCGCTTGAGCGCAAACGCCCAAAACTCTGGCAGGATATGGTCGACGGCTATCAGTTTCTGCACGGTTAGCAGAGCGTGAAGCGCTTCGTATTGAAAGCATTCGGTGCGCTGCGAATCTGTTTTTCAAGTTCTTTCCTGACGTTTTCGGGCCAAATAAAACATCCCCCGGCAGAGCCGAGGGATGTCATTTACTGGCGATCCAGCCAAACTTACCGATGTCCGCCGCCGCCGGCATGTCCACCACCGCCGCCGCCGGCATGTCCGCCGCCACCGCCAGCTGCATGTCCACCACCGCCGGCATGCCCACCGCCGCCGCTGACTGCTGCATGTCCGCCACCGCCGCTGACTGCATGTCCGCCGCCGCTGGCGTGGTATGCGCCACCGCGAGCTGCCCCTCCGCTGCGAGCTGCTCCGCCGCCGCGAGCTGCTCCGCCACCGTTACTGCGATAGGCTACACGGCCAGGTCCGCCGTGGTAGTTCCCGCCGCCTTCACCGCTGAAGCGATGGCCGCCCCAGCCGTGGCTATAGCCCCAGCCGCCCCAGGGCCCCATGCCCAGGAAGATGCCGTTGTAGAAGTATCCAGGGCCGTAATAGCCCATCGGCGCGCAGGCGTACGGCGCATACCCATAGTATCCATAGGAACAAACAGGTTGAACGCCGATATCAACCACGATCTGCGCCTTGACCGCTGGCGTCAGGGCCAAGCCTGCAAGTAAAGCTGTCGTGCCGAGAAGTGTTTTGAGTCCGCGCATAAAAGAACCTCCTTGAAGGTGTCTGCGATGGCTGAAACTGCGTTGGACGCTGTATGCAGCCGTAGAGAACAGTCCAGCAACAGCAGCTACCATAAGGGGCTTAGTCCGTTCAGAACTTCCCGTATCCTTGCCTGGGCCGACATCAATCTACCCTTACATGCGCCATTCTAAGTGCCGGTTTCCAGGGAGTCTGAGCAAAAGAGTTCACATGGTAAGGGCGATTCTCGCCTCCTGGCTTCGTCGCATCAGCTCAATATTTGTCGGATATCGCATGATCGATGGGAAATACTGGCTACCAGCACACGCCATGGATTAGATGGCTGCCGGAGCTGGAAAGCCATCAGGGGATGGAGCAATTGTGACCATCCATCCGTCCTGCATCTCTGCCACCATTGCCGTGTGCCTGGACAAACGTCAACATAGGTTCTTGACGTTACCTGGTCTGAAGCAATTTGCGGTCCTGGCGCCTCTGCCATAGAGACAGGCAAGGTACCCGGCCAATCACGAGGTCCCGCAATATGAAGATTCGCAGCGTGTTGCTCATGCTCTTGATCGCCATTGTCGTGGCAAGCGTGCCAGGGGTCGCAAGATCGCAATCACCGGCCAATTCGGGTGACTCTTCCGGCCTTGCAGCTGATACGGCTTCAGCGCAACTTGAGCCGGCATATCTGCGTCCAACGCAGAGAACCATGGTCCGCAACTACGTTTTCGACGCCTTTGGCCCTTACCCAATTGTCGGGTCAGCAGCCGTGGCTGGAATCAACCAGATAAGCAATGCGCCGCCGGAATGGAGCCAAGGTCTCAAGGGATACTCCCGTCGCTTCGGATCGGACTACGGCATCGCACTGGTGGCTACAACGACACGCTATGGGTTGTCAGAAGCCTTCAAGGAAGATGCAATGTATTACCGGTGCGAGTGCAGAGGCATATTCCCGCGAGTGCGCCATGCTCTGCTTTCCACTTTGACGGCGCGCCGCGGCGAAGATGGCCATCGTGTCTTCTCTATCCCCGCGCTCGTCGCGCCGTATGCGGGTACCATGACCGCCACCTACGGCTGGTATCCCAGCCGCTACAACGCCAAGGACGCATTCCGAACAGGCAACTACAGTCTGCTGACATTTGCGGGTGAGAACCTCTCCCTGGAGTTCTTCTATAGTGGACCCCACTCCCTGCTTCATCGCATGCATCTGAACAATGCGCACGGCGCGCCAGACTCTGGTCCAAATCATTGAGCAACAGCGGATTCACTATCGCCGCAGGCATCAACCCGGCCGTTCCAGGACGGAGGGCGGCGCCGAGCCCTGCCACCGGCAATTCCTCCATGGGACTGGTCAACGGTTTCTTCGAGTGGTTCGGCAGTTTGGGAGTCTTCTTCTGGAGGGTCTTGCGCGCAGCGGTAACTCCTCCCTATGAATGGCGCGAGTTGATTCGGCAACTCGACGAGGTCGGATCAAAGTCTTTTCCGCTGGTCGCTCTGGCAGGCGCCGCAATTGGCGTTGTCATTTCGTTGGAAGCTCGGTACAGTCTCAGTCGATTCGGCGCCAAGTCGATGTTTCCTGCTACTCTCGTCTACTCTGTCATCCAGGTAATGGGTCCAATCATCACCGGGCTGATCGTAAGCGGCCGCGTGGGCGCAGGAATTGGCGCAGAGCTGGCATCGATGAAAGTGACCGAGCAGATTGACGCCATCGAGGCATCTGCGATCAACCCTTACCGGCTCCTGGCAGCGACGCGAATTCTTGCCTGTATCCTGATGCTGCCGCTTCTGACTCTTGCCGCCGACGCATGCGGGTTGTTGACAGGCTGGTTTGCGCAGAGCCTGGTTGAGCCGCTCTCCTTTCATCAGTTCATCCAAAGCGGCTTTCATGGCGCGACTTTCAATGCATTCTTGCCGCCAACCTTCAAGACCGCGGTATATGGCCTGATCATCGGGCTCATCGCGTGCTTCCAGGGAATGCGCACGCGCGGAGGAGCTGAGGGCGTGGGGCGCGCGGCCACCAATTCGGTCGTGCTGGGCTCGCTCTTTCTTATCCTGGCCGATGTCGTGCTGGTGAAATTCATCCTTGTTGTCTTTCACTAGCCATCAACCATGAACGCAACGATTTGTGAGACAAGCATGGCCACAGCGTATGACATTGCGATGAAGCAAGCGGAAACACCGCAGAACGGGCGTGCGTCTGTTGTCGCTGTCGAAAACCTGCGGAAGTCCTTCGGGAGCCGCAAGGTGCTCAATGGTATTAGCTTGAGCGTCGGCAGCGGAGAGACCCTGGCCGTGCTGGGACGCAGCGGGACAGGCAAGAGTGTTCTGCTGAGGCTCATTATCGGCCTCGAAACACCCGACTCGGGATCGGTTCGCATCCATGGCCAGAACATCGTCGGCCTGGCTCTCGACCGATTGGGCGAGATCAGGAAGAAGATGGGGTTTCTGTTTCAGCATGCGGCGCTCTACGATTCGCTCACCGTGGCCGGGAACGTGGCATTCCCCCTTGCGCACCATCGGAAAGACTTGTCCAACTCCGAGCGCTCTGACAGGGTGAAGCAGTTGCTGGCCGAGGTGGGCATGGAAAAAGACCTCGATAAGATGCCTTCCGATATTTCAGGTGGAATGCAGAAGCGCGTAGGACTGGCGCGCGCGCTGGCGCTGGATCCGGAGATTCTGCTTCTGGACGAGCCCACGGCGGGCCTCGACCCCATCAGCTCAGGAGAGATCGACGATTTGATTCTCAAGCTGCAGCGGGAACGCCAGATGGCATCCATCGTGGTGACGCACGATCTGCACAGCGCCAGAACGATTGCCAATCGCCTGGCCCTGCTGGATCAGGGCAATGTAGTGATTGAGGGAGAGTATGAGGACCTGAAGCAGAGCGAAATTGAACTTGTAAAGGAATTTCTAAAGCAACAGTAGGAGGAGTTATGTCGAGATTGGCAAGGCTGGGGTTATTCATCGTTACGACACTGGCAGTCCTGGCCGCCGGGGTCTTCATCATTGGGAGCAAGGAGTATCTGTTTCACTCTACATACCAACTGAAAGCGCAGTTTGACAATGTGGCGGGTCTGTCTGACGGCGCCGACGTGCAGGTAGGCGGGGTTCATAGCGGAACCGTGCACAGCATCGTACTGCCTCACAAACCTGGCGAACAAGTTACGGTCATCATGGATCTTGACAAGTCAACACACGAGATCATCAAGCATGACTCCGTGGCTTCGATTGAAACCGAGGGGGTATTGGGCAATCAGTTCGTGGCAATTTCATTTGGTTCTGAGGGGCAGGCGGAGGTAAAGGATGGCGAAACTATTCAGAGTGAACCTCCCCTCCAGGTGTCGGATCTGCTCAAGAAGACGAAGGGAATTCTGGACAGCAGCCAGCAGGCCATCACCAACGCAACTTCGGCCACAGCGCATCTGAACTCGGTAAGCGGCAAAATCGATTCCGGCGCTGGCACCGTGGGAGCGCTGGTGAACGACAAGCAACTCTATAGCAACCTGCAACAGACTACGAACACACTGCATGACACGATGCTCCAGGCTCAGACCGGGGTGACGGACTTTCAAGAGAATATGGAGGCGTTGAAACACAACTTCCTCTTGAAAGGGTATTTCAAGAATCGTGGATACGAAGACTCCGCCTCTCTGAAGGCGAATACGATTGGCGGTCTTCCGCCAGATACGCCGATGAAGGCGTTTACCTATACAGCCAGGCAACTCTTCGATACTCGCGACTCGGCAAAGCTGAAGGATCAAAAGTCCCTCAGTACAGTTGGCGAGTTCCTGGCGCAGAATCAGTATGGATTTGCGGTTGTTGTGGTCTCGGCAGGCATGGAGGGTGACACACAAAGCGAACAGGTAGTCACCGAAGCCAGGGCCATGGTAGTGCGCCAATACCTGGTAGAGAATTTCGGATTTGACGACAGCCAGTTGAAGACGTTGGGAATGGGCAAGCAGGCAGGCGCGAGCCTGGATGCGGACTGGGGATCGATTCAGATTCTCATCTTTCCAGTTGGAACCGAAATCCCGGCCGGCAAGCCGGCGCCAAAAGGCAACTCATCCGTAATGGATGCCATCCAGCCGGCTCAGGTCACTGCGGTGACTACCCATCAACCATAATCTCGGCGCTTTGAGCGGAAAAGCTGCGCGCCGTGATTAACAATTTTTCCATAGGAGAAGAGATGACCGGAAGCAAGCACAATCTCGGAGGAAATAGCGGCGATACGGGTGAGCCGGATCCTGGCCCTTACTGGAAACGTATGCATCGTGACTGGCGCTTCTGGCTAGGTGCAGTATTCATGTTTGCGGCACTCTCCATTTACGTTCTGAGCGGAGACCTGTCATGGGTTCCACGCAGCCAACCGCGGCAGCCAGTGCCAGTTGAGAGCGCAAGATAGATGAGCCCGCTCGACTTTTCAGTCATTGATCTGCCGCGCGGCTTCGCGATGGTTCAGAGATCGTTGAAAATCTGATTAATCTTGATCTGACGGAACGCTGGCATCGAGCAAATCGTTCCTCGATTCCGAAATGTCCTCACTCTTGCGGGATCAGCTTCATGTGGTCAAGGAGAGCAAAGTAGCTCAGTCAATATCTCAGTAATTTGGAACAATAATGCTGAAGAAGAGTCTCTGGAGCTGCCTTTGTTACGGTTCTAGAGCGAAATCAGCACAGTTGACATTTCTCCTTCTTAGCCATTCGCCGCGGAGAAACGGACAACTCGTCAAGATCCCCAGCAATTACCCATTCGAAAATGACCGGTAAACCAGCGAATTCCGGTCAGCCCCGCAAGAAGGAAAGGAAAGCGTCAAATGCTGCTTTACCAATTTGTCATTACGCTTGCTGTGGTAGGCCTGTTGTTATGGCTCGTGAATCGCTACATTCCGATGCAGCGTCAGATAAAAGGAATACTGAACGGCGTGGTAGTGATTGCCGTAATCCTGTGGATTGCGAGTCTATACAAGAGCTTTCTGCTCGATTACGTCTCTCAGTTTGGCGCTGGACCAAGGCTAATGACTGCCGTAATCACACTTATCGTAGTAGGCCTGTTGCTATGGCTTTTGAACAACTACGTCCCCATGCAAGGTCAGATCAAGGGGATACTGAACGGCGTGGTTGTGATTGTCGTAGTTCTATGGCTCATGGGGCTCTTCGGGCTCTTCGGATACATCTCCCAGTTCCGTGTCGGACATTGAGAGATTGATCTGAAGATGCCTTGAAGCCTTTGCCCACGTACGAAACACATGTTCAATGCAGTACGGCAGTGTTCTGCCGGGAGGAGACATCTTGAAGCACATGCTTTTGTTCGCAATTGGAAGTGTACTCAGCCTGAGCGCCTTTGCTCAAGCCAACGCGCAAGCAACGACAGTTATCGAAAACACAGGTGCGGTTTCCACATACCGCGTCGTCGTAATCAGCCGCACGGTTCAGGCGGTCAACTACCGGCATCGCAGCGGGGCCACGGATGTGGACTTTGCCGGCACCACACTGCTGCCCTCAGCCGACGGCAAAGCCAAGGTGCGCAGCAAACGTGGCACTCTCGAAGTCGAGGCGGAATTTGGAAACCTGCAATCCCCCACGACTTTTGGCAGCGAGTATCTCACCTATGTTCTGTGGGCGATTTCTCCAGAGGGCCGGGCGGTCAATCTTGGTGAAGTGCTGGTTGGCGATAACGATCGAAGCAAGCTGACTGCAACTACCGATCTCCAGGCATTTGCCCTGATCGTTACGGCTGAACCATACTACGCCGTCCGGCAGCCCAGCAATGTTGTCGTTCTCGAGAACGTCGTTCGCCCCGATACCAAGGGGACCAGCGAAGCGGTGAACGCAAAGTATGAGCTGATGGAGCGCGGCGGCTATCTTCCCACCGGCTACAAGTTCGATCCCGTGGTTCTGAAGGCCGATCTGCCTTTGGAGTTCTACGAGGCGCGGAATGCACTGCGGATTGCTCAATCCGAAGGAGCAGAGACGTATGCTAGCACAAGCTATCAGCATGCTGTTGTGTTGATGAACCAGGCCGATGCGGACGCCACCAACAGGCACATCGACAGAAAGCCGTTGATTGCAGTTTCACGAGAGGCAGTTCAGACTGCCGAAGATGCGCGTGAGATAGCGGTCAAGAAGATCACTGCGGAGCAGTTGGCGAACGATCGCCAGGCTTCCAGCGACGCTCAAGCGAGATCGCAAGCGCAAGCTGACGACGCCACCCGCCTGAAGGAAAAAGCGCAGGCCGACATGGCTGCGAATCAGGCTGCATCGGCAACGGCAGTTTCTGCGGCTCAGGCAGACGCGGAGCAATCTCGCCTGGCTGCACAACAAGCGCAGCAGGGGGAAAACCAGGCGGTTAGCGACAAGGCGGCCATGCGTGCCAAATTGTCCGAACAGCTGAACATGATTCTTGAGACGCGCGACAGCGCTAGGGGACTGATTGTAAGCATGTCAGATGTGCTGTTCGACACCGGGAAATACTCGTTGAAGCCTGGCGCGCGTGAGAAGCTCGCCAAGGTTGCTGGCATTCTGATCGCCTACCCTGGGCTCAACATCGAGGTTGGCGGCTATACCGACAATGTCGGCGGCGACGATATGAATCAGAAGCTGTCTGAGAACCGTGCAGGCGCCGTCCGCGATTACCTTGTCCAGCAAGGTGTAACAACAAACTCAGTGAGCTCAAAGGGCTATGGGAACACGTTGCCTGTGGCCTCCAACGATAACTCGGCAGGCAGGCAGGAAAACCGCAGGGTGGAACTGGTTGTCTCCGGCGATCCAATCGGCAGCCCTGTCGATGTAACGACAGTAAATCTGCGCTAACCCTGCCGTCCAGGCGCTGCGGTCTCAAATGGGATCGCAGCGCTTCGACGGTAATCCCGCCGATGCGCACAAACGGGAGGAGTGCAAATGCTTGGAACCATATTGATTGTCATTCTGGTCTTGGCGCTCATGAGTGCCTTGCCACGGTGGCCGCATAGCAGGAACTGGGGCTATTACCCGAGCGGAGGATTAGTGCTGCATCTATTGATCATCATAATTCTTCTGCTTCTTGGCCGGATCTGAATATGAAATAAGGACAGAATGTCGCTTTCTGAATTCATGCATTTCGATAAGCCTGCGGTTGGTCCCGATGCGGAAGCACAATTGCGCGCCGCAATGAAAGCGTGCACACTTCCTTTGCCAACTCGCATTGCGTTTATTGGGAATTATCTCCCTCGCGAGTGCGGCATCGCCACTTTCACCACCGACCTGTGCACTTCGCTCGCGGCAGAATACGGAGAGGGACGCATCTTTGCCATTCCGGTCAACGATCCCGATTCAAGCTACCAGTATCCGGAACAAGTGCGATTGGAATTGGAGCAGGAAGACCTCTCATCCTATGTGCGCGCTGCCGAGTTTCTCAACTTCAACGGCAACGATCTCGTCTGTTTGCAGCATGAATATGGTATCTACGGCGGCGCCGCGGGAAGCCATATTCTGACCTTGCTGCGCAGGCTGAAGATGCCGCTGGTCACTACGCTGCACACGGTGCTGCGAGAGCCGGACGAGAATCAGCGCACGGTGCTTGAAGAGATCGCACGGCTTTCCGACCGCATGGTTGTAATGAGCGAATTGGCGGCTCAATTATTGCGTGAAGTGTATGGCGTTCCGGGCGGAAAGATCGATGTCATTCCGCATGGCGTGCCGGATCTGCCCTTTATGGATCCAAACTATTTCAAGGACAAGTTCGGAACGGAAGGCAAGTTTGTTCTGCTCACGTTCGGGCTGCTCTCTCCCAACAAAGGGATTGAGAATGTCATCCGCGCGCTGCCCGCGATTCTGGCCCGCCATCCCAATGTGGTCTACATTGTCTCCGGAGTAACGCATCCGCACATCCGCCGGCGTGAAGGCGAGCGTTATCGTGAAAGTCTGCAGGTGCTTGCCGAACAGCTCGGCGTTGCCGATCATTTGATTCTCAACAATCGCTTCGTGAGCACTGAGGAACTGATTGAGTTTGTCGGCGCGGCAGACATATACGTTACGCCCTATCAACAGGAAGCGCAGATTGTCTCTGGCACGCTTGCGATTGCGCTAGGAGCAGGAAAGGCGATCATCTCCACGCCATACTGGCACGCACGGGAGTTGCTTGCGGAGAACAGAGGCGTCCTCGTCCCCTTCGAGAATCCCCATGCCATCGCCGAAGCAGTTCTGGCGTTGCTGGCGAACGACGCAGAGCGCCATGCGATGCGGAAACGCGCCTATCTGTACTCTCGCGGGACGACGTGGTCAAAGACGGCGCGAGCCTATATGGCAAGTTTTCAGCGCGCTCGTTTTGAGCGCTCGTTGCAGCCCAAGGCATTCCAACAGGCGATTGCCTCTGTGGAGCCTGCGAATATGGCGGAGGATCTTCCACCGCTGAATACCGGTCAATTGCGGACGCTGACGGACGATACGGGCATCTTGCAGCATGCCATCTTCACGTTGCCAAACACGAGTGAGGGCTATACAACCGACGACAACGCACGCGCGCTGATCGTGTCAATACATCTGGATGAAGACCTGGCAGATGCAGACAGACGGAACCATTCGAGCCTCTCTTACCGCTACCTCTCCTTCCTTTGGCTTGCCTTCAATGCCGATACGGGGAGGTTTAGAAACTTTCTCGGGTACGACCGCAAGTGGCTTGAAGCAGTTGGTTCAGATGATAGCCATGGACGCGCATTGTGGTCCTTGGGGAAGGTCCTTGGCCTTTCGCGAAATGAAGGGCTGAGAGGAGCTGCTGGAAGGCTTTTTGAAGCCGCAGTTCCTGCTACTCTTACGTTTACCTCTCCGCGCGCCTGGGCGTATAGCATTCTGGGAATGCAGGCCTACCTGGACTGGTTTCCAGGAGATCGATCTATCCAAAACGCGCGCAATCTCCTCGCGAACAAACTCCTTGACATCTATGATCGCAGTAACTCTGCGACATGGAGGTGGTTTGAGAAAATTCTTTCCTACTCGAATGCAAGGCTGTCGCAGGCGCTGATCCTGGCCGGATGGAGAAGCGATAACCAGAGAATGATCGAAGTCGGCATGGATTCTCTGAAGTGGCTTGTTGCCGAGCAGCATCGCGACGATGAGGAGATCTTCGTTCCGATCGGATCCAATGGCTTCTTCATTGAAGGGAATGAAAAAGCGCGCTTCGATCAGCAGCCTGTGGAGGCTTGCGCCACCGTTTCGGCTTGCCTTGAGGTCTACAGGCTGACAGAAGAGAGGCAATGGCTGGAGGAGGCGAACCGTGCCTTTCAATGGTTTTTGGGTAAGAACGATCTACGTGTCCATCTTTATGATGCAGTCACAGGCGGATGCAGGGATGGACTTCATCCGGATCGCGTGAATGAAAACCAGGGAGCTGAATCCACGCTCTCGTTTTTGATGGCCCTGATCGAGATGAACGAGGCCAAAATGGCAAATGTGCGCGAACGGCACATGGATATGGGAATACCTTCTTCAATCCAAAGGACACTCTGACTGTATCGGGAAGCATTGATTGCATGGGCGTTGCGCTCTTTGAGCTGGAGAGGCCGGATGTCTGTACAGCGCGAGATTCCTGGGTGTTCGAGTCGAGGCAAGTTACGAGCGGGGCGAGGATGTGAAGGATGTGATCTTTCCGTGCGGGCAGACTATCGACGCGGATAAAGACACGCTTCCTTTAGTTCGCACAGTTGCAGAACCGAAGAGAGACGGGGAAATATGAGCAGTACAAGTTGGACCTGGCCCGAGTGGCTACCTCATTCGCTTTTGTTGCGGCGAAGGTGCCCGCGCTGCAATTCGGTAAAATTCAAACAAGCCGAGCTGCGGCCGTTGGATAGCCTGCTCAGCATGTTTGCGGTGCGGCCGGTTCGTTGCATGTTTTGCTGGCGGCGATACTACTGGTTCGCATTTCATGACATGAATGCGTAACTGGACCACATCTGTTTGCAGTGCCCTGGGGTGGCTCTTGCTGCCGGGTAAAAGGGAAGTGGATTTCCGATTGCTCCGCGACCGAATTGGAGCATCCCATTCTTCCGAAACAACAGCATTCCAACGCGAATGCAGCGCCAGGCATGTATGAGTCTGTTTTTCCAACAACCGGCCAGGTTTCCTGCGCCAGGCCTGCATCCTTCGCTGGTGCCGCACTGGCTTACGCACATGGGAGTCTTAGGGCTGTTCTCCGTTGCGGTGGTCGATTCCTCGGTGATCCCTCTGCCGCTGCCCGGCAGCACGGACCTGCTGCTGTTGTGGTTGGTGGCGCACAGCGGAAATCCCTGGTTGCTGGCTCCGTGTGCCATTGCAGGTAGCATCCTGGGCGGGTATACCACATGGCACATTGGCCGCAGAGGCGGCGAAGCGGCGCTGCAAAACTACGTACCAGCTCGCCTTCTTGGGCCTATCGTCGCGTGGGTTGAGCGTCACAGAATCCTCGCGGTTTTTCTTCCCGCTTTGCTTCCTCCGCCGATTCCCCTCTTGCCGTTTGCGCTCGCTTCGGGCGCGCTGGGAGTCTCGCGCCGGCGCTTCCTCGTCGTCTACGGTGCGGCTCGCAGCCTGCGCTACTCCTTCGTCGCCTGGCTCGGCGTGACCTACGGGCGCTGGATCGTCCGTTCATTTGCCGGAAATCTCCAGAAGTGGTCGACTCCCCTGCTTTGCGTATTCGTGGGCCTGATCCTGGCCGGAACATTTTTTGGAATATGGAAGATTCGTGGGTTGCGGAAGATAGATGCCGCAGAGAAACTTGCGCTGTAAGCCGAAGTAACTCGCTCCGGCAAAACTATCTAATCAGCTTTCTTCTGCTTCGCTTCTTTGCCAAAGGGAGAAACCCCGGCTTTGCCGGAGGATCGTTACACAACAAACATCGCCACGCCCGCAGCAAACATGGCGACTGTGGCGATTGCCACAACAATCCACCCCAGGCGGGAACTCGGCTGGCCCTGCATCAGTTTCTTGTCAGAAGCAACGATCAGGATTGCGACGAGAAGGAAGGGCGCTAACAGGCCGTTGAGCACCGCCGTCCAGTAAAGCGCTTTCACAGGGTTGATTCCTATAAAGTTCAGTCCGATGCCCGCTCCCGTTGATATCAGAATCAGTGCGTAAAACCAGCGCGCCTGCCGGGCTTTCTTATTCAGGCCCTGGCGCCACCCCAGAGTCTCGGCAAAGGCATATGCGGCCGATCCCGCCAGGGTGGGGATGGCAAGAAACCCGACGCCGACAATCCCCAGGGTGAACAGAGTTGCTGCGAAGTTGCCTGCAAAAGGCCTGAGGGCTTCCGCTGCCTCGCGCGAGGTGGTGATGTTGGTAATATTGTGCCTGTTGAGGGTGATGGCCGTGGTCAGAATGATAAAGAACATGACGATGTTCGAGAAAAATGCTCCAACTCCGACATCGATGTTTCTCAGGCCAAGCTCCTCGATGGTAGCGCCTCTGCGCAGAGCAAGGGTACTTTGGCCCGCCGACTTCTCTTCTTCGACTTCCTGACTCGCCTGCCAGAAGAACAAATACGGACTGATTGTGGTGCCGAGGATTGCGACCAGCATTGCCCATTCGTTTCTGGTATGCGGCAT
>Ga0182027_10004278_pt1 | contig 22217 bp, 17 predicted proteins | sample 712E1DmetaG_FD_121300 | JGI IMG/M metagenome (GOLD analysis project Ga0182027, IMG submission 121300) | Permafrost microbial communities from Stordalen Mire, Sweden - 712E1D metaG (Illumina Assembly) | ecosystem: Environmental > Terrestrial > Soil > Wetlands > Permafrost | place: Sweden... | reverse complement strand
TCCACCAGCCTGCGCAACACCAGCACCGGCCTCACCGCGCGCACGTCCAGCAGTGGCGGCAAACAGAAGAGCAGCGTGGTCAGCAGACCTGTTCCCAACCCCGCCGCAACCGACCGCCAGGGAAATTCGAGCGTTGCATGGAATGGCAGCAGTTTCCCGAAGACCGCCGGCAGCGCGGCCATTACGCCCACCCCAGCAGCCACGCCCAGCACGCCTCCAGCCAGCCCCAGCCCCAGCGTTTGCAAGAGAAAGATGCGTAGCAGATCGCTCGATCCCGCGCCTAATGCCTTGAGAATGGCCAGCATGTCCATCCGCTGTTCTAGGTGCGCGTGCATAGCCATCGCCACGCCGATAGCCCCCAGCACCATGGCCACCAGGCAGATCAGGCTCAGGATCGCGGTCGAACGGTCCAGGCCCTGGCTCAGCGCCGGGTTGCCTTCGCGGAAGTCCATCACCTGCGCGTCGGGCAACGCCGCTTCCAGTTGCTTGCGCACCGCCGCGGCATCCGCTTCGGCCGTGAGCCCTGAGGGCAGCTTCTCCGGCAACTTGATCAGCAGCCGCTCACTGGCCCGGCTGCCCGGCGCGATCAGCCCGGTGCGCAGCAGGGCAGCGCGCGAGATCATCACCCGCGGACCCAGTCCCGCACCGGCGCTGATTCGGTCCGGCTCCTGCCTCAGCACTGCCGCAATCCTGAAGCTCCTGCCGCCCAGCCGCAGCGTCTGGCCCACGCGCGCATTCAGGCGAATCAGAAACTCCTCCGCCACCACCGCCGAATCGCCGTCCAGAGCCTTTTGCAAGCCCATCTCCGGCTCCAGTTCGGCTTTGCCGTAGTAGGGATACTCGCCTGGATCGACAGCCTTGAGCGAAACCAGAATCGGCACCGGATCGGGCGGAGCCGAAGCCATGGAGATGGTCTCCGTCACCCAAGTTCCGCGGAGTCCCTGCTGCTCGATTGCCGATAACTTGCTCTGTTCCTCCGCCGTCGGCTCGCGAAAGATGCGCGCGCTCAGGTCTCCGGCCATCAGCGACCGCGCCTCGGTCGAAAGCGTCCTCCTGAAGCTCTCGCTGAAGCCCCGTACGCCCACCAGCGCGGCAACGCCCACAGCCACCGACAGCACCACAAAGCCGAATTTGCCCGGCGCGGACTTCAAGTCTCGCCAGCCGATGGCAGCGGCCCGCCTCCAGCTCAATGCCCGTTTAGCCATTCTGCGCCTGCTCCGCGTCCGCATCTGGCCCGGTATAGGGCAAGCTGTCTTCCACCACCAACCCATCCCGCAGCACAATCTTGCGGTCGGCGCTGCTCGCCACCTCTGGATCGTGCGTCACCAGCACCAGCGTTGTGCCGGTCCGCTTGTTTCTCTCCAGCAGCAGGTCAAGCACCAGCCGCCCGTTGGCGGAGTCCAGGTTGCCGGTCGGCTCATCGGCCATCACAATCGGTGGCTCGACCACAAACGCCCGCGCCAGCGCCACACGCTGCTGCTCTCCGCCGGAAAGCTGCACCGGGTAGTGATCCACGCGCTCCGCCAGGCCAACCTCGTCCAGCAGCCTCCGCGCCTGTTTCAGCCCGCTGCCCTCCACGTTCAACTCATAAGGCAGCAAAACATTTTCCAGGGCCGTGAGCGTCTGAATCAACTGATACGACTGGAAGACAAAGCCGATTTTGCTCCCGCGCACCGCGGCCAGCTCCGCCTCGGCCAAGTTGTGAATCGGCACGCCGTCCAGCCAGATCTCGCCGGAGCTGGGCGTATCGAGCCCGGCAAGCAGCCCCAGCAGCGTGCTCTTGCCGCTGCCGCTCGCGCCCAATATGGCTACAAACTGGCCCGCTGGAATCGTCAGAGAAATTCCCTTCAGAATCTCCACGCGCCGCGCGCCATTCTGAATCCACTTCTTCGCATCCCGGACTTCAATCACTCGCCGACCTCCGTGTCGCTCTAGTCGTTCCCTACTCCCTATTCCCTAATCCCTGCTTTTCGCCGGGTGCCCCACCTTCGGCGCGAATCCGGGGCCCCCACGGACAGGTCTTCGTCCGTGAGGTGGCATTTTGCGCCTAAGGTGGGAAACCACAAATCTCAATCGCTCCACGATCCATTGATACACTGCCCATGTGGACGTTCGCCGCGCTCTAATCGTTTCGCTTTGGCTATTGCTTCTGGCCAGCCCTCTTCTGGCCGCCAGCCGGCCTCTCCTCGTCTGCTATGGAGACAGTATTACCGCCGGCCACGGCCTCCAGGCCGGACAGTCCTTTCCTGACGCTCTGCAAAAGGACCTCGACCGCCTCGGTTACCGCTACGCAATCAACAATCAAGGAACCAGCGGCGCCACCACCAAAGACGCCGTTGCCGGCCTGCGTTCCATCCTGCTCCTGCACCCCGAAATCGTTATCGTCGAGTTCGGCGGCAACGACGGGCTGCGCGGCCTGCCCCTCAGCGAGACCCGCCGCAACCTCGACCAGGTGCTGACCGCTCTCGAAAGCGCGCACATCAAAATCCTGCTTGCCGGCATCACTCTCCCGCCCAACTACGGACAGGAATACATCCTGCAATTCGACCAGCTCTTCCGTGATCTGGCCGCCAAGCACCACGCCGCCTTTGTGCCCATGATCTACAAGGACCTGATCCACGTCCCCGGCACAATCCAGCCCGACGGCATCCATCCCACCGCCAAAGGCTCAGACATCATCGCGCACACGCTAATGCCCGTCCTCAAGCCGCTGCTGCACAAGACAGCTTCTAGCCGTTAGCTTCTAGCTCTTATGGAGCCAACTCCAGGGAGCAACTCGCAACGATTCTGCCCTTTGCTGCAGTGTAAAAGACCAGCAAGTCAGCGCTACAACAGACAATAAGCTAGAAGCTAGAGGCTAGTAGCTGGAAGCTGCCTTTACCCCATCACCACCACCGGCTGAAACAGCGTTCCCGCCACCCGTTTTGCAATCCCCACCAACTCGCGCTGCCCGGCAAAGACCTTCACCAGCGGCGCATGAGAAAACTCAGGCAAATTGGCCTGCGCGCCGTTTCTGAGCAGCCCCAGCGCCATTGCATTGCCAAGGACAGACGGCATCTCCGGCAACAAGCTGCGCGGATGAATGCACAGCGCCGCCAGCGCCTCCGCATTCCCCGCCAGAGGTTCCAGCTCCTCCAGCGTATGCGCATCGGCCAGCGTGAACACGCCTGCCTGGGTTCGCCGCAGCCGGCTCAGATGCGCCCCGCAACCAAGCTTCTGCCCCAATTGATGAGCAACAGACCGCACGTACCCCCCGGCGCTGATGCTCATAGTGAACTCGGCCTCGGCTCCATCGAGCGTAACGATCTCAAATCGGACTATACGGACGGTAGCGGCTTTCAGTTCCACCGGTTTGCCTTCGCGAGCCAGCTTATACGCCGGCTTGCCGCCGATCTTCTTTGCGGAATACGGCGGCGGCATCTGCTCCATCTCGCCGTGGAAACGGCTGGCTGCCACGCGCACATGGGCAAGAGTGAGCACTGGACACAAATCCGGCCCCTGCGCCTCGCCATCGGCATCATAGGTATCTGTCGCAAAGCCGAAGCGAATCGCCCCGGCATACGATTTTTCGGAAGTGGAGAAGTATTGCGCCAGCCGCGTGAACTTGCCCAGCAGCAGCGGCAGCACGCCAGTTGCCATGGGATCAAGTGTGCCCAGGTGGCCTATCGACTGCTCGCCGGTGATCCTGCGCAGCCGGTTCACCACATCGTGGCTGGTCATGCCGCCAGGCTTGTCGATTACCAGTAGCCCATTCACCTCACTACTGTAGTCGAAGGGGACCGACTGTCACAGCCCGCCATTCCCCGTCTGCCGCACCAGCGACAGGAACTCCAGGCGCGTCTCCTTCTGCCGGAAGCAGCCCAACATGGCCGAGGTCACCGTGGACGAGTGCTGCTTTTCGATGCCCCGCATCATCATGCACAGGTGGCGCGCCTCGACCACCACCCCCACGCCCTGCGGTTCAATCACCTTCTGAATGGCGTCGGCAATCTGCCGCGTGAGCCGCTCCTGTACCTGCAAACGGCGAGCAAACACTTCAACTAATCGCGGTATCTTACTCAGTCCAAGCACCTTGCCCTTTGGAATGTAGGCCACGTGCACCTTGCCGAAGAAGGGCAGCAGGTGATGTTCGCAGAGTGAAAACATCTCAATGTCTTTGACGATCACCATCTCGTCGTAGTCCACGTCGAACATGGCGCCGCGCAGAATCTTGGTTGGGTCCTCGTCGTAGCCCTTGGTCAGATAGGCCATCGATTTTTCCACGCGCTCCGGCGTTGCCAGCAGCCCGTCGCGGCTGGGGTCCTCGCCCAACCGGCTCAAAATCTCGCGATACATCTCCTGGGTGCTGAACTCGCTCAGCCCTTCGTCGATCCCAACCGCCCTGCGAACGGTCTTGCTCAATGCAATCGGCTGCGCCATGGTCCTCATCCTCCCGCCCTGGGGAAAGGGTGTACTTTCATTATCGATCTGTCATCCTGAACATTCAATTCAAGCTGTCATCCTGAGCGTACATTTCAGGTTGTCATCCTGAGCGGAGCAAGTCGCGGTTTCGGCGACTTGCGCAGTCGAAGGACCTGCGGTTGTCGTTCGTACCACTGCACATCTCCAAACTCACTCGCCGGTACACTCAAAAAAATTGTTTTCCGTCTCTTCCACGCGCACAGATTCCAGTTCACCGGCCGGCAGGGCACCCTTCAACAAACCGAAGACCGCTCTACATAGATTCTCCGTAGTTGGCACGCGATTCTTGAAATACGGGTCCAGATTCAGGTTGGTGTGGTCAAACCGGTCGATCACGCGAGCGCGCACTGCCTCATCCAACCCAACCAGATTCACAACCATGCCCGTTTCCGCGTCAACCGCCCCGCCCACCAGCACCTCCAACCCGTAGTTGTGTCCATGGCCGTGTGGATTGTTGCACTTTCCATACGTCGCACGGTTCTCCTCAGCCGAGAGCGCATCGCTGTGCAGCCGGTGGCTGGCGCTGAGCAGATAGCGGCGGCCAAAGTAGGCTTTTCCCAAGTCGGCGCTCATAGCCCGCCTCGGTACTCGGCGAAGATCTCCGGCGTCTCATAGACTCTGACCCGGCTCAGCTTTGCCCCGCCAGCCGCCGTCACCGTCGGCTCCAGCCGCTTCCATGCTGCAATCGCAATGTTCTCCGTGGTCGGAATCATTTTCGACTCGGCGAACTCCGGAACCTCCAGGTTCAGGTGGCGATGATCGTAGACCGCCAGCACCTCCCGCTCGATCGCGTCCTTGAGCCACTTCAAATCGACCACAAAGCCGGTCACCGGATCAGGTTCGCCGGCCACGGTGACCTCAAGCGTGTAGTTGTGGCCGTGCCCGTTGCGATTGGCGCAGCGGCCGAAGACCTGCTCGTTCTTCTCCGCCGTCCAGGCTGGGTTCCAGTAGTAGTGTGAAGCGGAGAAGGTCGCCCGCCGGGTCAGAAAGATCATCGTGATCCCTCACTGGAGAAGATGCCGCAGCCCCTGTCAAGGCTTCATACTTTGAGTTTCAAGCCGCGTACTCTCGTCCCTTCCAGCTTACCCTCTTTCTGATCCTGTGCTGAAACCAACTGCGGCAAAGCAGCGCCACAAACAGCGGCAGGCCCAGCGGCGCCAGGGCGCAATCCAGAAAAGGGAAGTTGGATTTGGCGACGCGGCCATAGAATCGGAACAAGTTGCGCACCCATACCAGGGCCAGCACCCATCCCGCGCCCAGCCACTGGATCGGGTGCGCTGAGAATCGAGCGTTCCACAACCAGACTGTCAGCACCGGCAGCCCAACCAGCAGCGCTATATCCAGTACCCGCCACGCCGCCAGCGCCAGACAGTTGTCGAAGAGCAGCGCCAGGTTTTTGGTCCAGCCCTCCATCATCGCCGTCGTCGAGCGATACATGCGCGTGGCCACCGCGTCGTCGGCATAACGGAAGCGCAGCCCAACCTGGCGACGCTTGGCAAGAAAGGCCAGTTCCACGTCTTCTAAAACCTTCTCCGCCACGCTGGCGTGCCCGCCTAGCCGCCGGTAGGCCTCCCGCTCCACAAGAAGAAACTGCCCGTTGGCCGCGGCGATTCGCTGGCTGGGGTCGGAGACCACGGCCGGCGGATAGGCCAGCGCCAGTTCGCTGAAAACCAGCGGCATCAGAGACCGTTGCGCCAACCCGCTTACTATCTGCCGCGGCGAGTAGCTCAGCATTCCCGCCTTGTGCCTGGCGGCTTCATGGATTCCCCGGCGCAGGTCTCCCGGCTCGTGAATTGTGTCCGCGTCGGTGAAGAGCAACCAGCGCCCGCGCGCCCGCTTCGCCGCCGTCCAGAGGGCATTGTTCTTGCCCGTCCAGCCCTGCTCCAACTCAGCCGCGTCCATCACCGTCACACCAGCAAAGCCGCGAGCAATCTCAGCCGTCCGGTCTGTGGAGTGGTCGTCCACCACGATCAGCTCCCAATCCCGGCCCAACTCGAAAATCTCCTCTGACTGGCCGGCCAGCGACCGCAGGCACGCGCCCAGGCTCTCCTCCTCGTTGCGCGCTGGGACAATCACCGTCAGCTCGATCAGCGCCTCCGGCTCCGGCTGATCGAAGACCGTCCCATAACGCACCGGCAACTCTACCGGCCGCACCGGCTCATCGGAAAGTCCGAGCACGGGCTTCCGGCCGCCTGCCCCAGCCGCCCCGACTGCTCCCGGCCCGTCCTTTCCCATAACGCCTCACCCTTTCTTTGCGGCCATTCGCTCCGTATTATAAGGTTGTGCGGCTCCCTCGTTTCCTCGCCTTCATCCTGCTTCTCCCGCTGGCCCTCGCGCCAGCTTGCGACCGCGGCGTTCATCCCACCCAAACCGGCCAGGTCGCTCCCGACTTCACTGTCTCCGACGGAACCACAACGGTTCATCTGGCCAGCTACCGGGGCCGTGTCGTGCTGCTCAACTTCTGGGCCACCTGGTGCGCGCCCTGCATCGTGGAGATGCCGTCGCTGATCCAACTCCACCGCGACCAGCCCGGCCTCGCCGTCCTGGCCGTCAGCATCGACGAGGACGCGGACGCCTACAGCAGCTTTCTCCTCCGCCGCCACGTGGACCTGCTTACCGTCCGCGATCCCGGCCAGACCGCGTCCAGGCTCTACCACACGGAGCAGTGGCCTGAAACCTACGTCATTGACCGCCAGGGCGTCATCCGGCGCAAGTTCATCGGCGCCCAGGACTGGTCAAGTCCCGAGGTTCGCGCTTACCTCAAGAGCCTGTAAACTCTAAGACCGCTCCCGGCGCCCTCGCCTTGCTATCATTCCCCTATGACCACGGTGGAGATTCTCTTCTCCTACACCACGCCGCCCACGGAGTCCGTAGCCTCAGCGCTGGGCAGCACCAAGGATGTCTACGGCATCCGCCGCCTCAGCTTCGACCGCGCCGCCCGCACCCTGCGCGTGGAGTACGACGCCACGCGGCTCAACGCCGCCGACGTCACTCAGCTCGTTCGCCAGGCCGGCTTTGAAATCGCCGCGGAAACAGCCTATGCCTTGTAACCTGCCGGGTGCCCCACCTTCGGCGCGTTTTTGTGCCTAAGGTGGGATAGTACAGTTCATATTGATGCCGATGTGGAAAATTGCGCCGCCGGAATAACCCTGATAATCTATCTAAGGTTCGTTTGAAATAAGCGTGCGCCCGTAGCTCAGCTGGATAGAGCGACTGGCTACGAACCAGTAGGTCGGGAGTTCGACTCTCTCCGGGCGCACCATTCCTTCCTTAAAATGCAACTTCCCTGAGCCTTACTTCAGCGCAAAACGGCCATCATTTTGACCGCCGCAGACCCCGCTTACGGTTTGAACTCTCCGCTGTTCTCCACCGCAAAGGTGGCCTGAACGGGCAGAGTGTCGCTCGATCCGCCGGCCAGCACACGCACCTGTTCCTTTTCCACGCGCCAAACGTGCCCCGCCGCGTCCCAATAGGCCAGGTCGCGCGGTTTCAGTTGCATCGTCAAATACATCTCTGCCCCGGCCTCGATCCTCACCCGCTTGAACCCCTTCAACTCCAGCCTGGGCCGCACCACCGCCGAACCCAGATGCTGCACATAAAGCTGCACTACCTCGTCGCCGGCGCGTTTGCCAGTGTTCTTCACCTTCACCGTCACACTGACGGCGCCTTCGGCCGCTACCTTGCTCGCGCTCAGGCTCAGCCCCTCGTAGGTAAAGTTCGTATAGCTGAGCCCGTAACCAAATGCGTAAAGCGGCTTCTGTGTGCTGTAAAGGTAAGTGCGCCCGTGAGTCAGGTCGTAGTCCATGATGGGCAGCAACTGATCGTCACCGGTGGGCCAGGTCTGGGTCAGCCGCCCGGCGGGCGAGGTTTCGCCGAAGAGCACGTCGGCCAGTCCGTGGCCCTCTTCTTCGCTGTTGTGCGTCATGTGCACAATCGCCGGTAGATTCTGCTGGCTCCAGACGATGGCGTAGGGAAAGCTGGCCCGCAGAACTTCGATAGTCCGCGGATTGGCGGCGAAGACCTGCTTTACCAACGCCTCCTGCTCCAGCACGATGGTCTTGCGGTCTACATCCTCCTTGCCATTGGATGGAGTGGGGCACACATCCCATCCGGCGTTGCACTCGGGATGGTTGCCCACCACCACAATCGCCACATCGGCCAGGCGGGCCAGCGCCGTGGCTTGCGTCGGGTCGGAACCGTCGGCGTACAGCACGTTCACGCCTGCACCAGCGCCTTCGCGAATTCCCTGGAGCGCGCTCACCGTATAGGGCGGCGTTCCACTGTACCAATCCAGCAGCACCTGGTCGGCCCAGGGTCCGATCACCGCGACTGTCTTCAGTTTGGCTCGGTCCAGCGGCAGCGTGTTGTTCTCGTTCTTCAACAGCACCACCGACTCGTCCGTCGCCAGTCGCGCCAGCGCCTTGCTTGAGGGGCGCTCCCACGGCGGTGGCGCTCCGCCAGCCTCGCGGCCGATTATGCCGTAGGGGTCCACTCCCGGCGGGTCAAACTCGCCCAGCCGCAAAAAGACGTGCAGCTCATTGTGCAGCGATGCGTCCAGCTCCGCCTCAGTCAGCAAACCATCCTTGAGCGCCTTGCGCAGGTCGTCGATGTAGCGGTCCAGAAAGTTGTTCACGCCCGCCTTCACCGCAGCCGCCACGCCGTGTTCCTTGTCGGCAAAGCTCTTGTGCGCGGTAATCAGCAACCCCAGCGCGCCACCGTCCGAGCAGATCAGCCCATCGTTGCCCCACTCGCGGATCATTACGTCTTTCAGCACCGGATGAATCAGCATCGGCGTGCCGTTCCACGAGTTGTAGGCGGCCATCACCGCCCGCGAACCGCCCTGCTCGAATCCCATGCGGAAGGGAACTGAGTAGTATTCGCGAAATAGCCGTTCTCCGAACTCCGAAGAACTGTGGGTGCGGCCATTTTCATTTTCATTGGCCAGAAAGTGTTTCATCAGCGAGGCGGCCTGCCAATGCTTCGGATCGGGTCCCTGCAAGCCCTGCGCAAAGGCCACCGTCATTGTTCCCACCAGGTACGGGTCCTCGCCATAGGACTCCTCGGTCCGTCCCCAGCGCGGATCGCGGCTCAGGTCGGCGTTGGGCGCGCGCACAATCAATCCGCCCCGGTTGTAGGCGGGGCTCTGCGAAATGTAGCGGGCCTCGTAGCCCTCCAGGGAGGCAATTTTCTTCAGCAGCTCCGGGTCCCACGTCTCGCCAAGCCCCTTTTCCTGGGGAAAGGTCGTCGTCGGTTGCGGTGGTTTACCCTTGCCGCCCCAGCCGCCCGGCCCGCCAAGAGCCAGCCCGTGCAATCCCTCCACCTGGCCGGTGAAAGCGATCCCCAGCTCCGGATACTTTGGAAAGTCCGCCAGCAGATGGAGCTTTTCTTCCAGCGTCAGCCTGTGCAACAGGTCGTCTATGCGCGCGTCATCGGCCAGCTTGGGATCCCGAAACGGATAATCCGCCTGTGCCGAGGCCGCCTTAGCCAGACCCACAACAATCACCAAGCCAACGAGCCCACCCGCCAACGCGCCCATCCGCTGCCATAACCTCATCGCTGTTACCTCCGAATTACGAACAGCGAAGATTATCACAGAGCAGGCACAAATTACTTTATGTAAATCGTTTGAGGAGATTTCCGGCTCAAATGAAAAGAGCGAAGCGCTTATGCGCTCCGCTCTTTTTGTGTAACCGGTTCAGGGCTTCAATACAGGCGGAAGTTCACCTCGACGGTAATCATCACCGGCACCGGCGTCTTGCCATCCTTCATTGCCGGCTTGAACTTATACTTGCGAACCGCTTCCAGGGCCTTCTCGTCCAATCCCATGCCCAGGGTGCGGATCACCCGCGGGTTCTGCGGATTCCCCTGCGCATCGACAATCAGAGAGATCAGGCAAATGCCCTGGTACTTGGCCCGGCGCGCCTCGTCGGAAAACTCCGCCTCCACGCTGTTCAGCGCCACCGGAGCCGAAACTCCGCCGCCCACGTGGTACAGCCCGCCGCCGGTATTCCCGCCGTATCCCGGCCCATATCCATTTCCGGTTCCCGAGCCCATTCCACCGCCGCTTCCCGATCCCATGCCGCCGCCCGTACCCTGTCCATTCGACAGAACCACATTCACGCCGCTCTTTACGCCGATATTCGTCATCAGCGGATTGTCCGGCAGCGTGATGTTTTTCTGCACATCGATGGCTGCTTCCATGGCGATCTTGGGATTGTCGACCGTCTGCACCTGGGGTGGAACCACCGGGTCCTTCTCGAATTTGGGCAGCTTGCCTTTGTTCGGATCGACAATGCTGTTGTCGCCGCCGCCGCCGCCGCCGCCCGCCTTCGAGGCGTCGTTGGGCGCCTTGAAATCTCCCACATCGATGTCGGTCATGTGCAGTTGCTGTTGGTTCACCGTGTCGATGATCTTCCGGACCCCGAAGATGAGCAGGAGTGCCAGAATCGTCAGATTGACCGTGGTAGAGATGCCGATGGCCCAGGGATTGGGCTTTACAGCCATCCGATCGGGAACCGGAATTGGCGTCGAGGTCAGCTCCAGTGGAGGCAAATGGGGCGGAAAGAAGACGTCGCGGATGTTCTCGTAGAGCCCGACCCAGATGGGAGGATCCTTAAGCGCAATGCCGAAAGCGACGTCGAGATCGTAGCCGTCCGCAGAGGAGGCTGTGGCGGGTTGGGATTCCGTCTCGGAGACTGGCAGGTTATTCACCATAGCTATTGCTGGCCCGGATGCCTCCGGCGGCCCGGCTTCCCGTTCCGTAGGGAGTCTATCTGCTACCGGGTCCATCCATTCATTATGCTTGACAGCGCCCGATTGTGTCTTGTCCTTCAGGGTTTCATATTCCGGCGTGGCCGCGAATCCCATAAACAATAGACGAGGGAGGCACCCAATTTGTAACCGGAAAATTCATTGCCCCGCCATTTACACTAACCAATGAACCAGTTTGCACCACCCAGGGAGTGACGATGTCTCCAGCGCCGGAGTTGAAGGCGACTCTTACTTTGCCCAAAACCGCCTTTCCGATGAAGGCCAATCTGCCGCAGAATGAGCCGCTTCGGCTGGAACGCTGGGCCTCGCTCCGCCTCTACGACGAGTTGCGCAAAGCCGGCCATGGTCGCCCCGCCTACCTTCTCCACGACGGCCCGCCTTACGCCAATGGCCCCATCCACCTGGGCCATGCGCTCAACAAATGCTTGAAGGATTTTGTCGTCAAATCGAAGACCATGGCCGGCTTCGACGCTCCTTACGTCCCCGGTTACGACTGCCACGGCCTGCCCATCGAGATCAAGGTGGACGAGAAGCTGGGCCGCAAGAAGCGGGAGATGCCCGCGCCCGCAGTGCTGGAGGCCTGCCGCGCCTACGCGCAGAAGTATGTTGACCTGCAAACCTCTCAGTTTGAGCGTATTGGTTGCTTCGGCCGCTGGGATTCACCCTACCTGACCATGGCCCGCGACTACGAGGCTCGCACCTTGGAGGCCTTTTACGGCTTCCTCGAAAAAGGCTTCGTCTACCGCGGACTCAAGCCGGTCTACTGGTGCATCCACGACCGCACCGCCCTGGCCGAGGCTGAGGTCGAGTACGAGATGCACACCAGCCCCTCGGTCTACGTGCGCTACCGGCTCACCTCAGACCCGGCTAAGATCGATCCGGCTCTCGCAGGGAAGCAGGTTTCCACCATCATCTGGACCACCACTCCCTGGACCCTGCCCGCCTCTCTGGCCGTGGCCTTTCATCCCGACTTCGATTATGTGGCGCTGGCTGTCGAAGAGGAGCAGGTTTACATCGTCGCCGCCGAACTGGCCGGAGCCGTCGCCGCCGCCTGCCAGTTAGGCGCGACCACGGAAATCGCCCGCTTCAAAGGCACGGCGTTGGAGCGCGCCACCTTCCAGCATCCTTTTCTGGAGCGTAGCGTGCTGGGCGTTCTGGGCACCTATGTCACCGCCGATACGGGCACAGGCGCGGTACATACGGCGCCTTCGCACGGCGCCGACGACTTCTACACCGGCCAGCGCTACGGCCTCGACCCCACCTGCCGCGTGGATGACTCAGGTCATGTGCATGTAGACCCCGATGCCTGGGACCACACCACGCCGCCCGCCTTCGAGGGAAAAACCGTTTGGGCCGCCAATCCCATCATCGTTGCCATGCTCGAAGAGTCCGGCGCGCTGCTGGCCTCTTCTGACCTGGAACACTCCTATCCGCACTGCTGGCGCTGCCACCATCCGGTGATCTTCCGCGCCACCGAGCAGTGGTTCATCGGCATGGAGACCCCGGTCGAGCGCGCCGACAGCTCCAAAACCACCTTCCGTCAACTTGCCATGGAAGAAATCGACAAGGTGGTCTGGGACCCGGCCTGGGGCAAGGAGCGCATCACCAACATGATCGCCACGCGACCCGACTGGTGCATCAGCCGCCAGCGGATCTGGGGCGTTCCCATCGCCGTTTTCTTGTGCGAAAGCTGCAACCAGCCTGTTCTGGACCCCGCGCTCAACCGCAAGATCGTGAAATTGTTTGAGGATCATGGCGCGGAGGCCTGGCACACAACCGATGTGTCCAGCCTGCTTCCGGCCAATCCCGCCTGCGCGCAATGCGGCGGCACGAACTTCCGCAAGGAAACCGACATCCTCGACGTCTGGTTCGACTCCGGCACAAGCTGGTTTGCCGTCTGCGAGTCCGACCCAGAGCTGAAGTCTGCTTATACCGCCTTCCAAAACGGCGAAGGAGTCGAGACCCTTTATTTAGAAGGCGGCGATCAGCATCGCGGCTGGTTCCACTCCTCGCTGCTCACCTCCGTGGCCCTGCGCGGTCGCGCGCCCTACTCCCACGTCTGCACCGCAGGCTTCACCCTCGACGAGCAGGGCCGCGCCATGTCCAAATCCCTCGGCAACGGCGTGGATCCCGTCGATATCGCCAATCGCCTAGGCGGCGAGATCGTACGTCTCTGGGTCGCGTCGATCGATTTCAGGGAAGACATGGCCGCCAGCGAAAACCTGATGCAGCGCTGCGCCGACATCTATCGCAAGCTGCGCAACACCTTCCGCTTCCTGCTCGGCAACCTTGCCGGTTTCACCCCGGAAACCGACCAAATCAAAGACCCAACGAAGTTGCTGCCGCTCGACCGTTACATGCTGGCCCGCACCCGTGAGCTGACCGAAAAAATCCTCGACTGGCACGCGGCCTTCGAGTTCCACCGCATCTACCACGCCGTCAACGAGTTCGCCATCGTGGACCTGAGTTCCTTCTATCTCGATGTTCTCAAGGACCGAATGTACACCTTCGCGCCCACCAGCCACGAGCGCCGCTCCGCACAGACCGTGCTCTGGCAGATCACCGAGACACTGACCCGTCTGGTCGCGCCCATCCTCAGCTTCACCGCCGACGAGGTCTGGGAGCATCTGCCCAAAGTCGAGGGCAGGGAAGCCAGCGTTCATCTCGCCCAATTCCCCAAGCCGGAGGAGATTTTCTCTGGTGATCCAGCAAAGGAGCTCATAACTTGGAGACAACTCATTCTTCCAGTCAGAGATCGTGCGCTACTCAAGATCGAGGCACTTCGCAAAGATAAGAAGGTTGGTAAGTCTCTTGAGTGCAATCTCAACTGGCTTTTACCCGACCATCGAAAAGGTGTTTACGATCAATATGTTTCAGCAATTTCTGAAGCTGCGATTGTCTCAAATGTGCAGATTGTCTATCTTCCTCAAAAGGAAATCGAGGACCGTTTATTATCAGCGCAGATAATCGATACCGAAAAGGCTGGGACTACAAATCCGTTGGCAACTGAACTTGAACGACAGCTAGCCAATCCAGATGAAGCGCAGCTAGATATTTGGGATGTCGAAGCAGAAATAGCCACAGGGACTAAGTGCAACCGTTGCTGGCGCAATGTGCCTGAAGTCTCTAACTACGGCATCTGGCAGAACGTCTGCACCCGTTGCCAGAATGCGCTGACCGAAATGAAGATTGCACCACCGGACGTTACATAGTTTGGATGTCCTACTAATGCTGGGTGCCCCACCTTAACCGATTCGCGCTTTTTGCGAATCGGTTAAGGTGGGATACCTCGAACCTCAACCGTCGTCCCGTCCACACGGAGACCGCCAATGAAATTCATCGTTCCTCGCCGCCTTCCCTGGCTTCTCGGCATCTCCGCGCTGGTCATCTTCGCCGACCGCCTCACCAAAACCTGGGTCGCGATCCGCATTCCCCTGGGCGGAGACATCCCCGTAATTCCCCGCGTCCTGCGCATCACCCATTGGACCAACGAGGGCGCGGCCTTCTCGCTCTTCGCCAACTCGGCATCGCCGAATCTGGTCCGCTGGGGATTGGTCGCGTTCACGCTGCTGATCGCGTTGGTGGTCCTCGTCGTGCTGGTCCGTCTGGGCGACCGCATTACCCTGACCACCGTCGCCCTGGCGCTCGTCTTTGCCGGAGCGCTGGGCAACGTCCACGACCGCATCGTCTATGGCTCGGTGGTGGACTTCATCGAGGTTCACATCTTCAGCTACCATTGGCCTGACTTCAACCTGGCCGACTCCTCCATCGTCATCGGCGCATGTCTGCTCCTGCTCGACTCCTTGTTGCCGAGGAAGACCACTTCACACTGACCTTTAACTCCCCGAGGATTCCATGATGATTCGCTTCTCCGCTCTATCGTTTCGCGCAATGTTCGCAGTTGCGGCCGTACTTGCCTGTCTAATCCTGGCCCCCGGCCCAGTAAACGCCCAGCGCCTTCCTCAGACTGTCCGGCCTGAGCACTACGCGCTCACCCTCACACCCGACCTCAAGGCCGCAACATTCTCCGGTGTCGAGTCCATTGACTTGGACCTAGCCGAGCCGACGGCCTCTATCACTCTCAATTCAGCCGAGATAGCTTTCCAAAGCGTCACCGTAACCGCCGCCGGCAAGGAACAGAAAGCCGCTGTCACTCTCGACGCGGATAAGCAGCAGGCCACCTTCACCTTCCCCGATAAGCTGCCCGCGGGCAAGGCAACCCTCTCCATCGCTTACTCCGGCATTCTGAACAACGAATTACGCGGCTTTTATCTTTCAAAAACCGCTCGCCGCAACTATGCCGTCACCCAGTTTGAATCCACCGACGCGCGCCGCGCCTTCCCCAGCTTCGACGAGCCGGCCCTCAAAGCCGCCTATGACATTTCGCTCATCATCGACAGCGGCGACACGGCCATCTCCAACACCCCCATCGAGGCCGACACGCCTGGCCCCGCGGCCGGGAAACACACGCTCAAATTCGCTACTACACCAAAGATGTCCACCTACCTCGTGGCCTTCCTGGTGGGCGACTTCCAGTGCACAGCGGGCGAACAAGATGGTGTGACTATTCGCGTCTGCTCCACGCCGGACAAGGTTGCACTCACGCCCTACGCCGTGGATGTCGCCAAGTACGTTCTGCACTACTACAACACCTACTTCGGCATCCCTTACCCGCTCAAGAAGCTCGACCTGATCGCTCTGCCCGACTTCGAGGCGGGCGCCATGGAGAACTTCGGCGCCATCACCTACCGCGAAACCGCTCTGCTCATCGACCCGAAGACGGCTTCGATTGGCGCAAAGAAGGAAGTGGCCCTGACCATCGCCCACGAGATGGCGCACCAGTGGTTTGGCGACCTGGTCACCATGCAGTGGTGGGACAACCTTTGGCTCAACGAGGGCTTTGCCACCTGGATGGAGAACAAGCCGGTAGCCGCCTTGCATCCCGAGTGGAACATCGATCAAGCCGTGGCCAGAGAGGTAGACAGCGCGCTGAATCTGGATGCGCAGCCCACCACCCGCGCCATTCGCGCCAAAGCCGAAACTCCCGATGAGATCAACCAGATGTTCGACGGCATCGCGTACGGCAAGGCCAGCGACGTGCTGCTGACTGTCGAAAACTACCTCGGACCGGAGACCTTCCGCAAGGGGGTTCACAACTATCTGGCTGCTCACCGCTACGCCAACGCCACCGCCGAGGATTTCTGGAATGCCCAGACTGCCGCCAGCCACAAGCCGGTGGACAAGATCATGGAGAGCCTGGTCGCCCAACCTGGCGCGCCCATTCTCACCTTCGGTGAACCGGCCAACGGATCGGTTTCAGTCTCCCAGAAGCGCTTCTTCCTGAGCCCTTCCATCCAGCCGGACCTGGCGCAGAAGTGGACTCTTCCAGTTTGTTTTAAAACTGGGGTCCCCGGCGGCAGGTCTTCGTCGACGGGGTGGAAATCCGCAAAGGGTCAGAACTGCCAGGTGCTCACCCCTGCCGGCTCTGCTTTGCAAGCGCCCGCATCCGGGCTTTTCTTTGCCAATGCCGGCGGCGTGGGCTACTACCGCAGCGCTTATCCGTCCAGCGTTTATACGGCCCTGGTGGCCGGAGTTGAAACCAGCCTCGCGCCCACTGAGCGCATCAGCCTTATCGGCGATGAGTGGGCGCAGGTGCGCGCCAATAAAGCCACGGCAGGCGATTACCTCAACCTCGTCGCCGCCGTCAAAGCCGATTCCAGCGCGGAAGTTGTGAGCAGCGCCCTGGCAGGCGTTCGCACGATCTATGAACGGGTCGCGGGAACTTCCGAAGAGAAAAATGCAGTCGCGGCCTGGATTCGCACGGCCTTTGCGCCCGAGTTCGCCAAGTTGGGCGCTCCCTCGGAAAACGACTCGGCCAACACGCGCGAATTGCGCTCGCAACTCTTCAGTGTGCTGGGCTACTACGGCAAAGACCCCGCCGTCCTTGCCCAGGCCAGCCAGATCGCGCAGAAATACCTCTCCGATCCTGCATCAGTCGATGCCACGCTGGGCCAGACCGCGCTTTCCATCGCCGCCCGCAACGGCGACGCCGATTTGTTCGACAAGCTGCAAAAAGTCGCAGAAACCTCAACCAATCCCGAATTCCAGGAGGGCGCTCTCCGTCTCCTCGCAGAGTTTGAGGACCCCGTCCTCGTTCAACGCTCACTGGACTACGCCGTCTCCGGCAAGGTCCGCAATCAGGACGCGGCCATCCAGTTTGCCGTCGCCCTGCAGAGCCCCGCAACCCGCGATCTGGCCTGGACATACATCCAGAACCATTGGGGAAAAGTCCAGGCCCAGCTCACCACCGAGATGGGTGCTGTGCTGGTTGGTTCAACAAGCGGTTTCTGCTCCGTTGCAAGTCGCGACGATGTGAAGAACTTCTTCTCCATCCACAAAGTCCCCGCCTCCGAGCTGCCGCTCAAACACGCCCTCGAGCACATCGACGGCTGCATCGAGTTGCGCTCGCTCCAGGAACCGAATCTCAGGCAATGGATCGCCGCGCAAACGAAGCCGTAGCTGCAAATTCCTTCAGCAACGAATCTGGGTGCCCCAGGTCTCGATTTTGAGACCTGGGATACCTCGAATCCTCAGGTGCCCTACCCTCGCCGCTGTCATCCTGAGCGGAGGTCGTTGCGGCGACCGGAGTCGAAGAACCTGCCGGGTGCCCCACCTTCGCCGTCCGCCAAGGCGGACGGTTAAGGTGGGATACCACAAATCCCATTTACCCCTCCAGTCCGCCCGCTCGAATTCGCTACCATTAAGCCCATGCCCCCATTCCCGCCAGGCCAGACCCTGCTTATCGATGCCGACGATACGTTGTGGGAGAACAACATCTACTTTGAGCGGGCCATTGCCGCCTTTATCGGCTACCTGAACCACCGCGATTACACGCCCGCCGAGGTGCGCAAGGCGCTGAACGCCGTCGAGCGCGAGACCATCCTTGCCCACGGCTACGGGCTCTCCAGCTTTACACGTTCGCTGGTCACATGCTTTGAGCGGCTCTGCCCGGCGCCGGTGACTGAAGACAAAAAACAGCGCATCCTCAGCTTCACCCGTTCTATCGCCGAACAGGAGATCGAGTTGCTCCCTGGCGTGGCGGAGACTCTGGACGAGCTGGCCGGCCGCCACCGGCTCATTCTGATGACCAAGGGAAACCACGCCGAGCAGGCAGACAAGCTGGCCCGCTCCGGCCTCTCCGGCTACTTTTCCGCCGTCGAAATCGTCCACGAAAAGGACCCGCCCACCTACCGCGAAGTCATCGCCCGCCACGAGCTGACGCCGCATACCAGTTGGATGATCGGCAACAGCATCAAGAGCGACATCAACCCCGCCCTGGCCGCAGGTCTCCACGCCGTCTTCCTCTTCCATAAAGACACATGGGTGCTGGAGCACGCCGCCCTCGACCCCGCGCCGGAGGGGCAGCAGTTGCTCGAACTCGATTCCTTCACAAAACTCCGCGCCGTCTTCTAGCGCAAATTCATTGAGAGTGCAAGGCAGGGGTACCCCACCCTCGCCGCGTTTTTGTATTTGCGGCAAGGGTGGGATAGTGCGGACGTAATTGTCGGGGACGAGGCTTGCGCTCCGCCCTACTGCGGCGCCGGAACGTCCTGTGTTGCCTCGGTTACAGCTTGGTTAGCTTGCTGGTCCTGTTGCTGTATTTCGCTGGCGGCATTCGGATCGGGTGGCGGCGCAATGGTGGAATACGCCGGCTGCGATACCGGCTGCGAAGCCGGCGCCATCGGCAATCCACCTTTGCCCTGGTTGGCCTGCAGTTCCTGGAGTCCCTGGTCGATCGACTCCCGCATGTGATTCTGCATCTCCTGCAAGTCGTCCAAGGAGACAGCAACGGTGTCGGATCGCGGACACTCCTGCCCCCCCTTGCTGGAAAGAACAACCAGATCGGCGGCCGTTGCATCCGGGGCAGGCGCGGTCCTCATCGACAGCGCATCGCCGTCGCTCAGGGCGCACTCGGTTCCCGAGGCGTCTACAACGTCCAGCGGAGCGGCGACCAGGAAGACATGCGGCCGGCCGGCACCAACATCGTTGATGATGCGCCCAATTCCGCTGGAACCTGGATCGATGTCCTGTTGTAGCGCACTCTGCTGCGCCTCCTGGTTTTCCAGCGCCAACTGGTTCCTCACCTCGTCGGCGATCTGTTGCTTCACCTCGGGAGTGAGCGCCGCTGCGCCGTTCGGATCGAAGACGGCCTCGCCGCCTTCCTGCTGCGCGGCATAGGCTGCCTCCAGATTCGCCGAAATAATGTAATCCGTAAGCCAGAATGCGGCCGAAGGATACACCGTGTACGGTTGGAAGTAGAAGCCATAGCGCCCGTACCACGGATCGCCCAGCCAGCCCCAGCGGTAGTGGATCGGCGCGATCCATGGGTTGTACGCCCACCCGTAGTAAGCCCGGCCCCAATAACGGGATGGAGCATATACATTGATGTTTATCCCGTGATAACTGTAGCCGTGATAGAAGTGGTCGTACGTGTGGCCATGATAAACGTAGGTGCGCCGCGCGAAGTCGTGGCCGTGGAAGTTGTAGGAGTGCTGCACAAATCCAGGGCGGCCCCTCTGGTATACGAAGCGGCTATGATCGGGACGCTCAACCATGACGCGGCGGCCGCCGTTCAGCCCTTGATGAACGTCCATGCCCCGCCTGATGTCATGTACGTCGCTCATCATGCCGTTGGGGCGGGTGCGAATTGCGTTGCCGTTCCTGGTTGTAATCTCCCGGCTTCCCCTGGAAGGTTCAGTCCGGATTCCCGGATTGTGAGCGCCATTGTTGCGCCCCCCAGCCCAATTGCCGCCTCCAGGGCCGTTTGAATTGCGTGTTCCTGTTCCAGGATTCTGGTTATTTGGGTTCCGGCCGCCAAAGCCCGTATTCGGATTGTTCGGTGTCCGTGTCCCTTGGCCGTTCTCCTGACCGTTCGGATTGCGCGTTCCTGTTCCCGTATTCTGCCCGTTCGGGTTGCGGCCACCAAAGCCCGTATTCGGACCAGCTGGTGTTCCTGTTCCCGTTCCGGTTGTCGTTGGCCCATGCGTAGCCGTCCCGCCTGTCGTAGGCCCATGCGTGGCAAATCCGCCAGTAGCCGGACTGGTTGTAGTTGGCGTCGTGGGCGTCCGCGTGCCAAAGCCCGTAGATGGTCCGGATGTGTTTCGGCCTCCAGGATTGGCAGCAGGGTTTGTTGCCGGTGTCGAAGGCCGCGATATGGGTGTTGATGGCTGCGCTGCCGGCCTGGAAAAAGTCGTAGACGGTGTTGACGCCGGTCTGGACTCTGGAACTGCTGGCCTGGACATTGGCGCGGATGGCCTTGACACAGGCGCGGAAGGCTGCGCCGCCGGCCTTGAAACCGGCGCGGGCGCTGCCTGCCTGGGCGTTGGCGCTGCGGGTCTCGCGCCGGGCTGGTTAGGATGTTTGTCCTTATCGCTCTGGGCGTTTGCCAGGCTGCCCATCCCCAGGAGCCCGGCTATCAGGAGAGCAAAAGAGCCATTTCGTATGGCCCTGCAAAGAAGCAAAGTGGTCATCGTATCCTCTTTCTTGTTCACTTGGTCCTCATCTCCCGCGCTCCGTGCCGGATGCGGGTGTACCTGTTCAATCTCAGTGGCCGGAGGGGGAACGGCATCGCCTTGGCAAAAAGAATTACACCGGGTTTTCTGGTTGTCAAGCAAAGCATCTGCTGCTGAAAACCCTTTCTGCCTGTAGAAGTTTCGTGCTGTCGGAATCGATTTTGGGGTATATCCGAGACAGATGGATAAGAGCCTGTGCCATACTGTGTTTGTCTTTGCTCTTCGCCGTATAAACCCAATCGGGCGGATCGATAACCATGCCTGCAAATGCCAATCCGGAGTTCCTGCGCCGCGCCATTCGGCTGGCCACGCAGAATGTTGTCAGCGGCGCGGGCGGGCCGTTTGCCGCCATAATCGCGCACGACGGCCGGATTGTGGGCGAGGGCGTCAATTCCGTGACTGCGGCCAACGATCCCACGGCCCACGGCGAGATCAACGCCATCCGCGCGGCGGCGAAAGCCTTGGGAACCTTCACCCTGGCCGGCTGCCAGCTCTATACCAGTTGCGAGCCTTGCCCCATGTGCCTGGCGGCGGCCTACTGGGCGCGGATCGATGCCATCTACTACGGCGCCAGCGCCGCCGATGCGGCACACGCTGGATTCGATGACGTTCTCCTCTATAAGGAACTCTGCAAAGACAAGGCCGAGCGCAAGCTCCCCTCCACCCAACTACTGGGCGACGAAGCGAAGGCCTGCTTTGCTGCGTGGATCGCGTCACCCAACAAGATCGAGTATTAGGGTCTGTTCACACTTCGGATAGCACCGAGCATCCGGTTCCTTGCGGAGGGAGCAGGGGTCTTCAGACCCCTGAATGAATTGAGGCATCAACGGGGCTTCAGCCCCGGAGGCCGTGTGCCCCACCTTCGGCGCGTCTTTGCTTTTGCGCCTAAGGTGGGATACCTAACCCTCAATAATTCGTCCTATCCATACTCTGCGATTCACAGCGAAAGCTATAATCCCAACCATGCAAATTATCCGGCTCGCTCTGCTTCTCGCCGCCGCATCCATCGCCGCCGCTCAACCCCTAGCCCCAGCGCAGCCACAGTCTTCGATCCCGTCACAGCAGGTATGGCAGTTGCAGGACTCAGGCACAACCGCCGGCCTGCGCGGAATCGATTCGGTAGACGGCACAATCGCCTGGGCCAGCGGAACCGCCGGCACGGTGCTCAAGACCACCGACGGCGGCACGCACTGGCAAAAATGCGCCATCCCCGACGCAGCCACCGACGGCGCTACCCTTGACTTCCGTGGCGTACAGGCCTGGGACGCAACCACCGCTGTTGTCATGGCATCCGGCCCCGGCGAAAAGAGCCGACTCTACAAAACCACGAATGGATGCAAGACATGGACCCTTTTGTTAAAGAACACCGACCCGGATGGGTTCTACGACGCCTTCACCTTTTGGGACCGGAAG
>Ga0182027_10004277_pt1 | contig 22223 bp, 18 predicted proteins | sample 712E1DmetaG_FD_121300 | JGI IMG/M metagenome (GOLD analysis project Ga0182027, IMG submission 121300) | Permafrost microbial communities from Stordalen Mire, Sweden - 712E1D metaG (Illumina Assembly) | ecosystem: Environmental > Terrestrial > Soil > Wetlands > Permafrost | place: Sweden... | reverse complement strand
GCAATGACCGTCCCTACCGCGTCCCCTTTTCTTCGAAGGACGAAGCGGGTAGCGCACGGGCGTCCGTCGCCTGACGGATTCCCTGTGCTGCTCTTTCTCGCGCGGTCCCGCGAACCAGCAGCCGGACGCGAAGAAGGCAGTGACAAGTGACAAGTGACGAGTGGCAAGTGGCGAGTCGACAGTCCGACCCCCGTGCCCTGTAGCCAGTCCTTGGCCCCCCTCGCAGTGCCCCCGACACTCCCTCGCTTCGTTTATCGGCGGAAGTGTGGAGAAGGATGAAGGAATATTCTTTGTTGGCGGCGGGGCCGCTCGGAAAGTGACCCCTCACCCGACCTCCTCCGTCGGCCACCCTCTCCCCTCGGAGAGGGAAAAATAACCAGCGGGCGCTCTCGCGCGCAGGAAGTGACCCCTCATCCGGCTCCGATTGATGAAGTCCGATGGACTCCATCGGAGTCCCGAAATCGGACCCGCGACGGCTGGTGAGAACGCCCGTCGCCGTCCACCTTCGGGAGAAGGAAAACACAGTTTTTACGCGCTTGCGCGCGTAATCGGTTTTCCCTCTCCCCGGGGGAGAGTGTGGGCAGGTGAGCCCCAAAGGGGCGATCTAACGAAGCCCTTGCCAACGGCCTGGGTCAACGGGACCCAAACCGATGCCCGCCCTGAAGGGGCGGAACAATCAATCCCACATGTATTGCTCGTCGTAGGCGATTCCGTGCGCGTCCAGCGATTGCGGCGAGGGGAAACAGCTATCCCGCCCTTTCAGGGCTAGGGATGAAAATGGGGGCATCTAAATTCAGGCCGTTAGCCCATAAGGGCTAACCTGATAGGTTCGCACGGACCGAAGCCGCGTCAGCGGCGACAGAATGTGGCCCACGGCGAAAGCCGTGGGATCACGCAACGCAGCGTAACGTGTGAGCCCCGGCAGGGGCGACAGAATCGTGACGGAATGAGGTGGATCGTTCTATCGCCCCTGCCGGGGCTTGCGGAATATTGCTCCTTTTTCCCACGGCTTTCGCCGTGGGCCACATTCTGTCGCCCGCCGAAGCGGGCTCTCGTGGTCGGCACAATTTAAGTTAGCGCTTATGGGCCGTTAGCCTGGGCTCCGTTAGGTCGCCCCTGTAGGGTTGAATCATCGCCCCTTTGAGGAGCCGCGCCTCTTATTCCGACTTGATCCGCAGCAACCGGCGCATCTCTTCCTCGGCTTGATTGATGGGGTGCGTGTCCGCCGCCTCGCGTAGTTTCTTGAAAACAGGGTAGCCCGCCGCCTGCTCGCCGCGCCACTCTTTATCGAAGCTGCCGTCGCGAATTCCCACTAGAGCCTTATCCATGAAAGCCTCAATATCCTCGGCGAAGGGAACCGTACTGGCCCGCGACAGGGTTCCGTACTGGCTGGTTTGAGAGTGGAAGCGTGTCTGTTTGTAGAATCCCACCCGCGCCATCTCACGGAATATTTCCGCTGCCTCGCCGGACCCGTAGGTCTCGAGCGCGATCATCTCTGGCGGAAAGCCCTTCTTGACGAGGAATTCAAACGACATCTGCAACGTCCGGAGGAGAAGGGGCCACACGGCCTGCTCTTGAAACAGGTCGAGTTCGGTTTCTTCCGCAAACGTGGTTTTGAAAGCGCCGGCGCGCGTGGCGCCAATCCCCCGTGCCCAGGCGAGCGCCGTCTCCATCGCGTGGCCGGAAGCATCTTGCTCCACGGCGACGAAGGCCGGAGCGCCACGGCCTGCCGCAAATGACTCGCGGACCTCGGTCCCGATCATGCGCGGCGCCACCATGATGACGTCCACGTCCGCGGGGGGCTTGATCAAACCAAAATGAATGTTGTAACCGTGGGCAAAATCCAACGTCTGCCCACCGCGAAGACGGCTGCTCAGAACCTCGTTGTAAACGGTGCGCTGGACTTCATCGGGAATCAGCAAGGCCATGACGTCCGCGCGCTCGGCAACTTCCGCCACTGACCGCACGACGAAGCCATCCTTCTCCGCCTGGCCCGCGGACTCATCGCGCAGGCTTCCCACGATGACGTCGAGGCCGGAGTCACGAAGATTCAGCGCTTGCGCCCGCCCCTGATTTCCATAACCAATGATTCCGAGGGTCTTTTTCCGGAGTATTTCCAAACTGGCGTCGGGATCGTAGTAAGGTTCCATGGGTAAGTTGGGCCCTTTCGTAGACCGGAATAACGTACGGGAAAATCCATTATCGGCGCGCGGGGAAGGGGTGTCAATCAACCAGAGCTGTCAGACTGAGTTGTCAGTTCTCAGTTTTCAGTTGTCAGCACGTTCTCCCATTAGCCCCAACTCGCCCCCCTCTCCCCCCGGCCCGATCCGCTTTAATATAAGCTCAAGAATCCCTGCAACGCCTTTGTTACGGGCTTGGATGAGAGACGCTGGACCACGGAATGTATTCAGCCACGGAGTGGCGCGGTCGATTAGCCCATGGCGAGCCAGCCGTGGGAATGTTTGCGGGAACCATAATATTTTGAGCCCCGTAGGGGCGCTGTCAGGATGACCCGACGGCGCCCCTACGGGGCTTAAGGAAGATCGGGGAGGGCGCGATATCCCACGGCTGGCTCGCCGTGGGCTAGATGACAACGCCCGCTTTCCGGGCTTATCCGGATTTCTCAATGTTATTTTAACGCCTATGCCCCCCGCCCCTCTCCCCCAAAGGGGCGAGGGAGGTAAACCCCATTGCGCAAATCACGACTCTGTTTACTGCGGCACCACCGGCACGATCAACGCCGAGGGATGTTCGCGGTCGTGATAGACGGCGTTTGTGGCCTTCACCATGCGCGCGGAATGGGCCTGGTTCTCGCCCGTATTCAGGTTGCGGTCGAAGCGGGGAAAGTTGCTGCTCGAAACTTCCAGCCGCAGCTTATGACCCGCCAGAAACACATTCGAGGTTGACCAGAGATTCAGCGTGAGCTTGTACACCTCGCCGGGATTCATCAAATCGGCTTTTTCCGGGGAGTTGCGATAACGCCCGCGAAGAATTCCTTCCGTCAGATTCCGGGCGAAGCCCTGCGGTCCGACATCCACCACCTTCCCGGTAAAGTCCGTGTCGACGGCTGAGGAGTTTACGTAGATTTCGAGCGTGATGGGGCCCGTTACTTCCGTATCATGCTTGAAAGCGGGAGTGGTGTAGACCAGCACATCCTCGCGATTCTCCACAGGCCGCTGGTCGAACGCGCCGGCAGGTTCGTGGTTATTGTCGCAACAGAGAGGCCCACCGCGAGTCGGTGCAGGGTCGGCGGGGTCGTAAACAAACTTATCCGCGGCCTCCGTTGCGGGCGCCGTCATGCTGAGCGTCCCATCACCGCTCAGCGTGTTTGCCTTGCCGGAGGAGTGCAGGTAATAGCTTGTCTCTTTGGCGCGCGCGAGCGGCCAACCGTCCTCATCCCGCCAAACATTCGTGCCCATCACGAAAAGCTTCACGGGCTTTTCGCTGCCCATTCCGTTATCAATGCCCTTTAGGAGATAATCGTACCAGCGCACGACGAGTGCCTCTTCGTTGAAAACCGAATCCTTGCCAAAGTCGACTTCGCCAATGACCGGGCCGAAACCCGCATGGCCGCCCACAATCACCAGCAACCGCTGACCGTTGCGAGCCGCATCGCTGCCTCCATGGGCTTTGATTCCCATATAGTTTCGGAATGAGCCGTCCTGAAAGAGGTCGTACCATGCGGCCACATGGAGAGCAGGAACCTGAATTTGTGAGTAGTGTTCGGCGATCGACCACTGCTTCCAATAGTCGTCATAGCTGGGGTGCGCCAGCCAGTCGAAGTAATATTCCGCCACGCCGTTGGGAGCGCCGGGGTCGAGCAGGGGATAATCCGTCAGTGGGAGCTTCGTGTCCCAGCGGGATGCATAAGAATCCTTGGCCATGCGGCGGTCGAAGGTATTTTCCGCGAGACCCGTAGTCCAGGACTGGTCGAACCATTGTGTGAAGGCTCCGCCCTGGTAGGCCCAGTTCTCATGATAGTTGGAGGCGGTCACCACTGGCAGGATTCCGGCCAGGTGCGGCGGGGCGGCGATGGCAGTCAGCATCTGCGTGGCGCCGACGTAAGACCCGCCGAACATTCCGACCTTGCCGTTGGAATAGGGCAGCGCGGCGGCCCATTCCACCGTGTCGAAGCCGTCCTGTGATTCGTATTTGAAGGTGTACCACTCCCCTTCCGAGGTGTAGCGGCCGCGCACATCCTGGGCCACCACCACATATCCGCGCGCCGCCGCCACGGGGCCAAAGTCCATTTCACCGTGTTTGTCGTAGGGGGTGCGGGTGAGGAGCACCGGAAATTTGCCTTCGGCTTTGGGCCGGTAAATATCCGCGCGCAGAACTATGCCGTCGCGCATTTTGGCGGGCACGCCGCGCTCAATAATGACGTCGTAGTGTTCCTCGGCGCGGGCCATGGTGCATGCACAGGCCGCGGTCACGAGCAGTGCGCAAATCACACGTCGGTTCATGGGGTCCTCATCTTTGTTGGGGTAGATGCGGTAGGCAAGGGTAAACCGCCGGCCACCACCCTATGCCCCTACCGCAATCGCATAGCTTACTACCCACTTGCGAGACAGGGCATTATCTGCGACAGAGGCGCATGACGCAAGAGGGGTGAGACCTCCAGGGGTTAAAGGTGGATACCGTTGCCACGGAGAGCAGATTTGCTATTTACGGGGCGCCAAATCGCGAAGCGCCGCGAGCAGGCGATCAACCTCCTCAGCCGTGTTGTAATGCACCAAGCCGATGCGGAGCATTCCCCCGTCGGGCTCCACTCCCAACCGTTCGCTCAGGTTCAGCGCGTAGTAGTTGCCGTCCCACGCGAACATGCCGCGCTCTCCAAGGTAGGCAGTCATTTCGCGCGGTGAGCGCCCAGCCATGCGCACTGCCACGGTGGGAACGCGATGCTGGAAGCGTGCGGGCTCCGCGATGCCATAGAACGTCAAACCTGGGATTACGAGCAGCGCGGGAACCAGTTGCCGGAGCAGTCCATGCTCGTAGGCGTGGATGGCACGGTGGGCGGCCAGTAGGGCGGCTCTTTGGTCGTGCGCCTCCGGGGAGTGGCGACGACCGAGTTCCGCCAGGTATTCCACGGCGGCCGTGACTCCGGCCATACTCTCATGGCTCTGTGTCCCTGTTTCCCAGCGGCCGGGCAGGCTGTCCGTGGCAGGCCGTACCTTGTAAGGGTGCAGGCGCAGCAGGTGTTCGCGCTTGCCATAAAGCACTCCCGAATGCGGACCGAAAAACTTGTACGGTGAACATACCAGGAAATCGCAGTCCAGGCTCCGCACATCGATGGGTCCATGCGGCGCGTAATGAACCGCATCGATATACGCCATGGCGCCCACGTTATGAGCTAATCGCACTACTTCGCGAATGTCGTTAATGGTCCCCACGGAATTAGAGGCGTAACCCACGGCCACAACACGGGTGCGGGGTGTCACCATGCGGCGGAACTCCTCCATATCGAGCGTGCAGTCGGCGGGATTGATGTCCACAAACCGAATGACGCAGCCGCGTTCTTCCAGAGCCGTCCAGGGTGAAACATTGGCGTCGTGATCGAGCCGCGTCACAACAATTTCATCACCCGGCTTCAGTTCCCGGCCCACGGCGCGGCTAAGCGCGAAGGTTAGCGAGGTCATGTTGGGGCCGAAAACAATCTCCTCCGCGTCGCACCCCAGCAGGTTGGCCATGGCTGCATGCGCCGACGCAATAACGGCATCGGTCCGCTGGCTCGTGGCAAACGCTCCGTGCGTATTGGCGTTGGAGTGGGCCAGGTACCCCCGCATTGTCTCAATCACTTGCCACGGCACCTGGGTGCCGCCCGGGCCGTCGAAGAAAGCCGCAGCATGGCCGTTCACTTTCATGGCGAGCGCGGGGAATTGCGATCTGACCCAATTGATATCAAACGTAGTCATTAGCGATCTCCAGTGGAACGCTCATCATGCGCGGGAAGTGGAAATGGGATCAAGCGGAAAAGTGGGGAGGCGAAGCGGGCGTACTGAGCACTTACGTGGGTGAGGGTGCAGCACTGCGATCGATGCAATGGATGAAGTCTGGCTTAGTCTGTCCGCTATTGACCCCCTCACCCGTCCCGCTTTGACCTGATGAAAACGCCGGTTGCGGGCCACCTTCTCCCCCAAAAGGGCGAGGGAAATAATTTCAAATCTAATCTCGCATCCTTTTCTCCTAATTCGCTTCCGGGCTTCCTTCGGAGACGCGAATGAGCTCGATAACCGTCTTGACGCCCTCACTCTTGAGCGCCACAACCTTATCCTGCTTGCCCTGTTTAATCTCGAAAACGGTCTTTCCCTCTTCGTCCTTCTCTCTGTACTTCGTGACCTGGTCGCCCAGGCGGTCGCGGTAGAAGGCACTAACTTTATCAACGGAATCGGAAGTCTCGAATTTCCCGGCCAGCACCCGAACCTTCGCTTCATCCGCGATGTCGAGGTTTACGTTGGCGGATGCATGATCCTTCAGGCGGGTCGCGCCAGGATAAATGGGTAAGCCCAGGTTTGCTTCATTCAAATCATGATTGACTTCCACCGATCCCAAGGGCGTTTTGATGGAAACTTCTTTGTTGCCGCCCTCGTGATTCACGTTGACCTGGACGGTATTCGAAAGGATGTGCAGGCCCGCCCAAACGCCCAAACTGCCCACGACTACGATCAACGCCAGGAGCAGGAGGGCGATCACGACAAGGTTGCCGCGGCTTCCGGGCGGCTGTGGGGCCGCGGGCGGACGCGGTGGTTGAGGGTTTGTCGTCATGGCAGGGATCTCCTTTTTATCTTGCTGCTTATACTTACGCTTTTCTACACTGCCGAGTTCCAAGCATATTACGACGGGGACGCAAACCAGGAGTATTAACCGTTCAGCGGAAGAGCGGAGCAGGCTGCGCATGCTGCTACAGGGGGGGCGAAGACGGGGATTTCCTGGCAGTCAACCCTTGACGTGCTGACGCCGCCTAAGCGGGCTTTCAGCGATCGCTAAGCTGCGATCGCGGAGCTTTTCGAGAAGCTTGAGTTTCTCGGAAAAGGAGAGCGCTTGAAGCCGTTGGCGCATGGCGCGTTTGCTTTCCAGGACCTTATACATCCAAGGGTTCATGGATTATCCCCAAGATATTTAACTCCGAATTGCTCCCATTTCGCAAGGAGTCCGTGCCTTTGGAGTACTGAACCGAGCTTATCAGCGTCCAGAACTCCGGATTCCACAAACTGCAGGATGCGGGTGAAATCTTTGGGGCGGGCGGTCCTTAGGCCTATTGCGACCAGATGCTCGGCCGCGATCACCCAGGTGCGGGTCCCTTCTACTTCAGTTTCGACAGCCTGCTGCAGTGCTTCACGGTCCAGATCGTCGCTGGGAGGGAGAAACTGCACGGGCCATCCCTCAATGACCAAGTATTCTTTCTCGGCTTGGTATCCGCGCAAAGTCAGGTAATCGTATATCGGCGACAGCATAAGCAAGGGGCTTCCTGGTGAGTTTTCCAAGGACACAAAAATATCAATACCGAGAGTCGCTGAGGGTTCAAGCTAGAAGGTCGCTCCCACCGCGCCACCTCTCCTCAGATGAGGCGGGGAGCCTTTTAGAACTCCCCTCCTGATTCAGGAGGGGTGGTGCCTTGGGCACCAGGGTGGTTACCAGTTTTGGACGGTTCTTGCCCAAGTCTAAAGGTCGGCGCCACAAGGGCGGGCACCGCTCGCCAGAGGCCGAACACCGTTCGGCCTTGCATGGCAGAAACTCAACCCAAGATTTGCTTGACGATGCTGCGGTGCGCATGGTTTATTCGGAAATTCAGCGCGCATCTTCCAAGCCACAGGGAAGGAACTCGACATGAACCGAACAAGAGTCGGGCAGGTCGGCATGGTGTGTGTCATCGGGCTATTTTTCGCCATGAGGCTACATGCCCAGAGCGGCCCGGAAACGGCCGAGGTCACCTCTGAGCAGCGGCTCCAGTGGTTTCAGCACGACAAGTTTGGTTTGTTCATTCACTTTGGCCCGTATTCCGCCCTGGCGGGCGAATGGAATGGCCAGCGCATGCCGGTGGGCAGTGGCGCGGAATGGATCATGCAGCAGTTCAATATTCCGGTGAAGGATTACCGAGAGATGGCGCGGCATTTTAATCCGGCGAAATTCAATGCCGACGCGTGGGTGGGTTTGGCCAAGGCCACGGGAATGAAGTACCTGGTGTTCACGGCGAAACATCACGATGGTTTTGCCATGTACCGCTCGCAGGTCAGCGATTACAACATTGTGGATTGGACGCCGTTCAAGCGCGACATCCTTAAAGAACTCGCCATTGCCTGCCGGAAGCAAGGCATCCGGTTGTGCATTTACTATTCCCAACGCGAAGATTGGGACGATCCCGATGGGTACGGAAACAACTGGGACTACGACCGCTCCAAGAAAAACCTGGATCGCTACCTGGAAATGAAATCGAAGCCACAGCTCCACGAGTTGCTGACAAGGTACGGCCCCATGGGGCTGGTCTGGTTTGACCGCGGCCTGGACACACGCGGGCAGGCGGAGGACTTTGTGGAACTGGTTCGCGACCTGCAACCCCGCTGCCTCGTCAATGGCCGCGTGGGCGGCTACGGTCAGGATTTGATGGGGGACTACCAGGATATGGGCGATCGCGGGATGCCGGTGGGCGGAATTGAAGAGCCTTGGGAAACGCCGCAAATCCTCAACGATACCTGGGGATACAGCAAGTTCGACCAGGAATGGAAGCCCCCTTCGGTGGTGATTCACCTTCTGGTGGAAACGGTCAGCAAGGGCGGCAATTACCTTCTCAATGTGGGCCCCCTGGGTGACGGCACCATGCCCGCGCCTGCCGTGGCAATACTTCACAAAGTCGGCGTCTGGATGCAACAAAACGGGGAGAGTATCTATGGAACCACCGCCAGCCCCCTGCCTGAATACACCTGGGGGCGGACAACAGTCAAGGGATACAAGGTCTATCTGCACGTTTTCAATTGGCCGGCGGACAACGTGCTTCGCGTTTCGCATTTAGGGAACAATCAGGTAAAGGCTGCGCACCTGCTAACTCGGCCGGCGGAGAAATTGGCCATCAGCCATGAGCATGGAGTTGTCCTATTGCCGCTGCCCGCCCGGATTCCGGATCTGAACGACACGGTGGTGGTTCTGGAAATGGCCGGGCCGCTCAAGGTGGATCCGCCTCTGGTGACCGTGGGTAGCGACGCACCTTACCACCTTGATTACATGAATGGGGTTACGGCGGGAAAGGCGGTAAAACGCTTTAATCGCAAAGGAAGCTTCTTTATTTCCAAATGGACCGGCCCGGATGACTCCATTACGTGGCATCTTTTTGTAAGCCAGACAGGAAGCTACAAAGTGCACATCAAGTACGCGGCCCGGGAAGAGTTACAAGGAGGCCAATACTTGCTGACCATTGGATCGCAGACCCTCCATGGCGTGGTGCAGAGGACGGGCGAAGATTTTGATTACAAGACGGTGGACCTTGGAACAGTTTCGCTTCCCCATGCGGGCCCGGTAACGGTTCGAATCCAGCCGGCGGGCAGTTATGAACACGACTTGATGCAATTTCAGTCGCTGGATTTTGATCCGGTTTATTGAGAGGCGCCCGGCAGGGAATCATCGGGAGACTGCAAGTGCCGCATGTAGGCCTCGGCGTACTTTCGGCCTGATTCCATGCCCCGGTAGCGATTCATCTCGTCGTGGTAGGGATAGTACTTATCGGGCTGCTGGCTGGAGTGGGCGAAGTAAGACGCGCGTTTGCGCGCTTCGGTGGCAGTGATATCAACATAATGCGTGGGCCAGAAATGGGAGGTCTGATGCCCCGTCATGACCTCAAAGTAGTACAACGCGAATCGCTTGCCGCCCCGGATCCAGGCGTCATAAACCAGTAGCGAGGTTGCCCGATGGTCGCGATGGGAATCAACGGGCCAGTGGGTATAAACCACGTCGGGAGCTTCCGCGTCCAGAATCTTTCCAAAGGCTTCGTAACTTGCCGGAGTGACTTCCGTGATGCCATCGATTTGGCCGGCGAAAATGGGGCGGGCTTTGAGGATTTCACAGGCCTTCAGGGCTTCCGCCGTGCGGATGGCAGCGGCTTCCGCGTGCGATTTCCCGTCGATGCCGGCCTCGCCGCGGGTCAAGTAGATGATGGCAACCTCATGTCCCAGGTCCGTATAGCGCGCGATGGTTCCGCCGCATCCAGATTCAGGGTCATCGGGATGACCGCCGGCCACCACAATTTTTGTTTTGTGTATACCGGAGGGAGCGGCAGTTTCCGGGCTTGCTGCGGAGGCGCCGGCAAGAGGAAGGCCCAGCGCGATGGACCCCGTCAATCGGCTGGTTGCACCGAGCAAATCGCGTCGCGATAGAGGTTTCATGGCCGTTCAATACCTGGCCCAAATTTCGGATTGCCCGATGTCATCACCCGTTTGCTTCCTGTGCCGCTTCAAACATGGCCACGACATTCTCCGGAGGCACGTTGGCCATGACATTGTGGACCTGCTGGAAAACGAACCCTCCGCCGGGCGAAAAAATGTGAATCCGCTCGCGGACGTGCTTCTTCAACTGCTCCGGTGTGTCGGAGGCAAGAGCGGTTTGCGTGTCACATCCGCCGCCCCAAAAGACCATGTCGCGTCCAAACTCGGCCTTCAAGGCCGCCGGGTCCATTCCGCGGCAGGAGGTTTGTACAGGATTCAGCGCGTCCATTCCTGCTTCGATCAGGTCGGGGAGCAATTCGTGGACACCTCCGCAACTGTGGAGCATCACCTTGACGTTCGCCAATTGTTTGGCGCGGTGCCACATCGTGCTGTGGCGGGGCTTGAAGAATTCCTGGTACATCTTGCGCGACATGAAGGGCCCCGTCTGCATTCCCAGGTCGTCTCCGAAGGCGATGACATCAATGTATTCGCCCACGGCCCCCAGAAAGCGTTGCAGGTTGGCCAGATGAATTTCCACCAGCCAATCGAGAAAGTCGTGAGCCTGGGTGGGTTCGGCAGCCAGAAGCATCAGGAAATTATCATTGCGATAGAAGAACTGGCCGATCTCGAAAAGATTCCCGCCGAACAGCCCGATGATGGCGCGATCCGTACTTGCCCGCAGATTGCGTGCGCCTTCGGTGAGCCTGGCCAGGCCATCCTTGCCGGCGGCGAGAGGTCCCGGCGGACTGGCGACCGCAGTCCACATGGATTCGCCCATCGCCGCGGTGACGGTTCGGGGGCCGTCTTTTTCAATGAAAGGAAAATAACATTGCTCGAAGTACAGAGCACCGTCCGGCATGCGGGCCAGCACTTTCCCGCTTTGCGAACGCAGCAGCCATTCGTTGTTACCGCGTTCGGGCAGAGTCCATGCGGGCATCTGACAGGGCGTGCCGTCAGGCAAAACCCAATCAGCCCAACACACATCATCAAGCGCAAACGCCCGGCCGAGTTCGATGGTATCCACCCCGAACATATCCAGCACGTCGGAGTCAACAATCGCGAGTTGCTGAATGGGATCATAAACACGCACCGGTTTGAAGGGCAGCCCCAGATGCTTCCGCAACTTTACATACGCAAGCGCCGCAATCCCCGACGAGCGATGCCCGGAAAAATCAATGGGAACCCGGTCGGGCTCGCGGTGTTGGAACGCCGACATTACGCGCTCCCGCGACGTCATCCCTTTACTTTTCGTAACCGGCGTTGTTTCCACAGAGATTGGTTTCGCAGTTTCCATAAGCTGACCTCACATTCGGCACAAACGGATAAACCGTGCAAGTCTAGCGCAAGTTGGCCCAAAATCACACTCTTTCAATTGGGGGCGCCTGGCCGCAGTGCGGGTGCGCCGCAAAACCTTGAGCGGCTTTGCGCCCGATGCTATGCTAATTGGTACTCAATCCACCGTCGTGAGTTATTAGGGGTGCCAAATGCGGCTCAGCAAACTTGGCCATAGCCCGCTAACCATCTCAGCTTTAGGGCTGGGCTGCATGGGCATGTCTGAATTCTATACATCCCAATCCGAAGCAGAATCGGTGGCGACAATTCATCGCGCCCTCGACCTTGGGGTCAACTTCCTGGATACCGCCGACGTCTACGGGCGCGGCGACAACGAGGAATTGGTTGGCCGCGCCATCAAGGGCCGGCGTGACCAGGTGGTGCTGGCCACGAAATTCGGTCAGGTTCGCGATGAGGAAGGCCGCTTTACCGGCGTCAATGGCCGTCCCGAGTATGTGCGGAAAGCGTGCGATGCCAGTCTGCGGCGATTGCAGGTGGAAACGATCGACCTCTATTACCAGCACCGCGTCGACCGCACGGTTCCAATCGAAGAAACCGTTGGCGCCATGTCCCGCCTGGTGGAGGCCGGCAAGATTCGCCACCTGGGATTGTCTGAGGCTGCTCCCGCCACCCTCCGCCGGGCGCATGGTACTTATCCGATCAGCGCCTTGCAAACGGAGTATTCGCTGTGGTCACGCGACCCGGAGGAGCAGATACTTCCCGTTTGCGCGGAGTTGGGAATCACTTTTGTTGCCTACAGCCCGCTGGGCCGGGGCTTCCTGACAGGCCGGTTTAAGCGATACGAAGATCTGGCGCCGGATGACTGGCGGCGTAATCATCCGCGTTTTCAGGGAGAAAACTTCGACAAGAACCTCGAACTTGTCCGGCGCGTGGAACAGATTGCGGCGAAAAAGAGTTGGCGACCGTCACAACTGGCTCTGGCCTGGGTGCTGGCGCAGAGCGAAGCGATTGTTCCCATCCCCGGCACGACCAACCGCGCCCATTTGGAAGAAAACCTGGCGGCAATGGAACTTCCCCTGACCTTACACGACCTGGCGCAACTGAATGAGGCCGCCCCCCAAGGCGCCGCCGCCGGTGATCGATACGCAGAAGCCGCGATGAAAGCTGTAAATGGCTGAGGAGCGGCAATGGCGGAATATGACTATGACATGGTGGTCAAAGGCGTTGTACAGCATTGGCCGGACTGGCGCCACCAGCAAACTGAACCTGGAGGCTGCAGGCCTTAAAGCCGATGATCGCGGGCGCTTGAAGGTGAATGAAAATTACCAGACCGAGATTCCCCACGTTTATGCGGCAGGCGACGTGATCGGCTTTCCCAGCCTGGCCTCAACCTCGCTGGAGCAGGGCCGGCTGGCGGCATGCCACGCTTTTGGGATTGAAGCCAAAAGCACGCCGGCACTTTTCCCCTACGGAATTTACACCATCCCGGAGATTTCCTACGTCGGCAGGAATGAAGAAGAACTGACGCAGGCGAACGTGCCGTATGAGATGGGCAACGCCAGCTATCGGGAAATTGCGCGCGGCCAGATCATTGGTGACAGCATAGAGATGCTGAAAACCTCTTCCACCGCGAGACCCGCGAAATACTGGGTGTTCACATCCTCGGCGAAAGCGCCAGCGAGCTGGTCCACATCGGCCAGGCGGTGATGAGCCTGGGTGGAAAGATCGACTACTTTGTAAACACCGTCTGCAATTATCCCACCCTCGCCGAGTGCTATAAGAATGCCGCCTTCGACGGTGTCAACCGGTTGAATGGTTAGACCATTTTAGATTACTTCAACGACATCTCCCTGCGGACGCGCGCGGCGCCTGCCTTGTCACCCGCTGCTTCCAAAGCCGACGCCTCCGCCGCGAATGCCTGGAAAAAGCCAGGATCCACTATGCGCGCCGCGTGGAATTGTTCCGCCGCCTGCGCCGGCTGCGACAGTTTCAACAGACATGTTCCAAGATAGAATTTTGCGTTTGTGTCCAGAGGGTTCGTCGTTACCGCCTTGCGGAAGTATTCCGCCGCCCGTCCGTAGTCACCCCGGGGAAAATAGACCGAACCCAGAACTTCGTAAGCAAAGCTGAAACGCGGCAACAGCTTGACCGCTTTGCCAAAGTAGTCGAGAGCCTCTGCCTCACGACCCTGGATGAGGGCGACTTGGCCCAGGCCGACATAGGAGTCGTAAGTCACGGGGTAAAGAGGATGGAGGCTTTGCGCGTTCAACCTCAGCGCGGTTTGGTATTCACGGGCAGCGCCATCAAAGTTGCTGTCGCGAAGTTGCAGGGCCACGCCATGCGAAAAGTGTACCATGGCAGCATTGGGCGAAACACGGAGCCCCACGGCAAACAGCACATCGTTGTTGCTCCATTGGGGCATGGCACGCACAGTTTGAACCGTCCAGAAGGTCGCCACGACCGCCAGCGCGCCGATGCCAATCTGAGTGGGATGGAGACGGGGAAAACGTCGCGGCACCCAGACGAGCGCCAGATATCCGAGTGCCAGGCAAAGGCCTGCGGAAGGCAAATAGGAGAACTGATCCTCAACCAGCGGGAAACTGAGCTGGCGATGGTCGAAACAGGGCAGGAGCATGGCGACCCACCAGAGCACCAGGAAGCTCAAGAGCGGATTGCGCTTTCGCCAAATGACGGCCACCGCAAGAATTACTAGAGCACCCCAGGGCCACGCCGAATGGAGGCTGGTTTCAAGCCTGAAATCACGGAATTCACTGAGGCCAACGGGCCAGAAGAAAACCCTGGCGTGCTCACCCAGCAAACCAACCGCTACCCACGCCACCTGCGGATTTAAACCTCGAAAGAGCGAGGCTCCAGAGAAGTGGCCCATTACCGCCACGCGGATGACCGCGCAAATTGCGACGGCCGCCACATAGGGAAGCCAATGGAGTGCCCGCCGGAACCAGGACTCTCCCGAGGAATAACAGAACCAGTAGACCAGGAGGAGAAGCGGAAAAGTGAACGCCAACTCCTTGCAGAACAGGGCCGGGAAGAAAACCGCCGCGGCCAGGACGTGATGCCGCATGGTCGGCGGCGACTGGGCCTCGGCTCGCAGAAAACACCGGAACGCCAGCAAGCAGAAGAGTCCGCACTCGATGTCAGGAATTGCGGATATCCATGCCACCGCCTCCACATGCAGGGGGTGTAAGGTCCATAGCAAAGCGCCGGCAAACGCCGCCAGTTCGCTGGGGAGGAGCTTGCGGCCAATCTGGTACACCATCCAAATGGCCAGCGAGTAGAGGACCAACTGGACAAGGTGGTAGGCGGCGGGATTGAACCCAGCCACACGGCAGACAAGCCAAAACGAAAAGACGCCCAGCGGACGGTAAAAACTGCTCTGCCCTGCAGGCCCCATGAACGACCACATGGGCCCCAGAAAAATCTTGCTCCATAGGTGCGGATTTTTGATATAGGGGTTCTGCAAGATCAGCGCGATGTCGTCAAGGACAAACCCAAAGGTCAAAACTCGCCGGTAAACGGCGACCGCCACCAGAATTAAAAGCCAACTGCCCACGGCATGATACTTCCTGAGGAGACCATCCAGACGGGTCAACAATGTTTACCCCTCCCTGCTATACAGAGCGACATAAATTGTAGCGTCGATCTCCGATCGACGACGGCGGTCGGAGACCGCCGCTACAACAGCGCAAACATTTATGTCGCCCTGTACAATTCCAAGTACGCACGAGCTCATCATCATAATGAAATAATACCCACAATACACTTATCGCCGCCGTCGTCACGTCTCTTTCGGGCGCCGCAATTATTGTTTCGGAATCAACGCCCGGACGCGCGCCGCCTCCGCCTTGTCTCCCGCCGCCTCGAGCGCGCGGGCCTCGGCCGCGTATGCTTCAAAATAAGTCGCGTCTGTTTCGCGCGCGGCCCGAAATTGCGCCGCCGCCTGGCGCGGCTCGCCGAGTTTCAATAAGCAGATTCCCAGATCGAAGCGCACCTCCACTTCCTGGGGATCGAGGTCCACGGCTTTCTGGAAATACACCCTTGCCCGGACATAGTCGCCGCGCGGAAAATAGATCATGCCGGCCGCCTTGTAGGCAAGGCTGTTGCCAGGCACCACCCGCAGTGCCTGGTTGTAATCATCGATGGCTTCTTGCACGCGACCCTGGATGCTCGCGACTTGGCCGAGCAACACGTAACAATCCGTGGTAACCCCGGCCAGCGGCCGTTCACTGGCCAGGTTGAGTTTGATCGCCAGCCGATACTCCTGCGCGGCCGCGTCCATTTTGTTGTCCCTCTGCTGGAGCACTACACCGTGCAGCATGTGGGCCAGCGCGGAGTTGGGCGATGCCAGATAGGCCTGGTCCCACAAGGAGACATTGTCGTGCCAGCGGCGGACCGAACGCACGTCTTGAACGGTCCATAAGGCCATCAGAAGACCCAGCGCCACGACGACGGCGGGTGCAGCCTTGGGACGCGCCAGGCGGTTTGGCAACCAATCGAGCGCAAAGCATGCGAGGGCCAGGCAAAGGCCCACGGTTGGCAGAAATGAGAAGCGGTCTGCCACCGGCAGGTTCACCTGGCGAACATCCAGGCAGGGCAGCAGAGTCACTCCCCACCAGAGAATCAGGAACCCCAGCATCGGCTGCCGCTTGCGAAGCAGAAGCGCCGCCAGGAGACTCAGCAGGGCGACCTCGGGCCAGAGCGAGTGCAGGCTTTCCGCCAAACCGATTGAACGGAATATGGAAAGGTACACCGGCCAGAAGAAAAGTTTAGCGTGCTGGCCAAGCAATCCCACGGCCACGGCGCCAAGACGCCAGGTGGGGCGAAACAGATTATGTGCTTCGGAAAAACGGCCCAGCACAGCGATGCGGATGGCAAGGTAAAACGCCACGGCGGCGGCGAACATCGTCCAGTGAAGAACCTTGCTCTTCCAAGTGGTTTTCCCGGGAAAGTAGAACCAGTAAACCAGAATCGTCAGCGGAAACGTCAGCGCCATTTCCTTAAAGAACAAGGCTGGTAAGAAAGCGGCAGCGGCAAGCAGGTAGGGACCTGTACCCCGATCGTCTGATCGTTCGGCGCGAACGAAGAGCAGGAATGCGAGCAAATAAAAGTACGCCGCGCCAAGATCAGGGAGCGCTGAAATCCACGCCACTGTTTCCACGTGCAAGGGGTGCAGCGCCCAAAGCAAAGCTCCCACAAAGGCCACCAGGGGGTTCGGTAACAGCTTGCAGGCCAACCGGAATACCAGCCACACCGCGGCGGCGTAAAAGAGCAGGAGAGCAAGGTGGAAAACCGCGGGGTTGGGACCTTTCAGACGGTACAATGCCCAATAAACTATGAACTGCAGGGGCCGATACATGTTGTCGCGTTGCGCCGGACCACGGAATGACCACACGGATCCCGTGAAGATGCGCGTCCAAAGGCCGGGATTTCTAAGGTAGGGATTTTCGAGGACCTGGGGGATGTCGTCGTGCACGAGCAGGTTGGAAAGCGTTCCGCAATACACCACATAGGTGGTGAGAAACAGCACCCCGCCGGCCAGACGCGGATGATCTTGAATCCACCGGTTCCATAGTTGAAGCAAGTATGGGCCTCAAGTCGAGACCTTTCGCGGGAATCGCACAGCGTTGGAGAACTCGGCGAACTCACGCAAGACGGTCTAAGAATTCAGGGAGATTATAACGAGAAGCGGCTGGCGGTCAAAGCTACTTGACGGCGCGCAAGTGAAGGTCGAGGCGGCTTCCATTCGGGGATCAGTAAGGTACCTGCGGTGGCACGAGCACGGCAGTTATGGCTTGACGCCCGTAACCAACAAGGCCCCTTCCGTCTTGTGGCGCTGCATTTGAGCTGCATCGCGAAACCAGAGGCCGGTGTAAACATCGGGAGTCGGAGAGCGGTCAGGAATGCGCCTGTGCGTAACCTCGCGGAAGCCGGCGGCGCGGTAGAGTTCCTGCCATTCAGCCGCAGAGAGTAGATGCGTGGGGGTTTGAAAGTGGGCCTTCCATTGATGACAGTCGGCATTGTCGCGGTAGTAGTTGATCAATATCCAAGCGGAGCCGCCAGGCTGGAGCACGCGAAAGACCTCGCCGAGGCCGCGGCCCGGATCGTGCCAGTAGTAGGCGGATTCGACAGACAGCACTTTGGCGAATGAATCCGGCGGGGCGGGAATTTCCTCGGCGGTTCCGCGCAGGAATTGGACATTGGGGATGCCGGTGCTGGCGAGTTGGGCGCGGCGGATCATCTCATCCGAGACGTCAACGCCGACCACGGAGCCGTTCGGCACGCGCGCGGCGAGCCGCCGCGATAGCCAACCGCTTCCGCACCCCATGTCCAACACGCGATCGGAAGGTTGCAAATCCATCAACGCCAGCGTGGGCTCAACGATGGGAAGGTGACTCTCTTCCATCTCTTCGCCGCGGCCCGCCTGCGCCCAGCGGTTGAATTCTTCCTGAAGCTGAACTTCCGGTGTCTGTTCTGGCATGGTCATAATATGAAACATTCTAGCAGACTGGATCCGTAACGATGGGCTTTACAGGCTGCGGGAAAACGTCTCTGCGCGGGTAAGGAGCTTCCTGCGCGTAACCACCCCGTCGCTCAGCGCGCAACCCCTCCTGAATCAGGAGGGGAGTTCTTTGATGGCTCCCCTCCTCAGATGAGGAGGGGTGGCGCGCCGAGCGACGGGGTGGTCTGAAACAAGTGCCTACGACGCTATCGGTAAGAAATAATCACCGACTCCGGCAGTGCAGGCTGACGGAAGTGCTCGCTACGCGTGAACCCGGTATTGCGGAACATGCGCTCAAATTCCGCGAACGTGTAAGCGTCGCCGTGGGGAGTTGATCCCAACATAATCATGCTGAAGGTGGCAGCTTCCGGCGGCGTGACGCGGTCATCGTTGGGAACAAATTCCAGTGTCACCGCGCGGCCTCCGGGCGCGAGCGCGGCGTGGACTTTGCGCAGGAGTTCTTCGTTGGTGGGAGGATCAAAATGGTGCAGGAAGTTCGTGAGCAGGATCAAATCGTAACCTGCGCCGAATTCCGCTTCAAAAGCGCTTCCGGCGATGGTGGAGTAACGGGACTCAACGCCTGATTGTTTGGCATTTTGTTTGGCCACTTCCAGAACGCTTGCCCAGTCAAGCGCCACAATTTCAGCTTGCGGGTTGTGCCGGGCGATGTTGATGCCGAAAAGGCCGTGCCCGGCGGCGATATCCAATACGCGGCATTTTCCACCCTTGTCAGCCTCCACCAGTTGGGAGATGACCTCGGCCGGCATCATCATCATGGGCGCCATGGAGCGGGCGAATTCCACCCAAATGGGATTCTCCACGCCCACCGTCCCCTCCTCGCCCATCACCGTTCCGCCCTTGCGCACCGCTTCCGCAAGGTGATCGAAGGCCCCCAGCATCTCGGGAGCGTCCAGGAAGCGCGTGGTATTGCCCATGTAAGCGGGCGAGCGGCGGTCAAGAAACATGGCGGCATCGGGAGTCAGCCCGTAGTTGGATTCCTTCTTGGTGAGGAAACCCATCACGGTCAGGAAATCACAAAGGATGCGGATGCCGCGCTCGGCCGCGCCCGCGCGTTGGGCAATTTGCTCAGCGGTGGTCTGCCGGTCCGCGATGGCGGTGAAGACCTCAAGTTCAAGGGCCGCCTTCATCGCCGCAGTCTGTTGGTAGGCGTTGAAAGTCTGGAAAATCCGTGCGGGGTTGGGCATGGCGACGGCCGCCGGGGGCGCTCCCGCCGATTCCACTTGGCGCTTCCCTACTTCTTCGGGTGCTATGGGTTGGCTCATCGGAAATCCTCCTTCGGAAATGTGAGTTACGAACTTACGCCTGCCATATAACGCGCGTACTCGCTCTGCGGCCTCTGCGCTCAGAACGGCTTTCGCACAGAACACATAGAGGTCCTCCGTGAACTCTGTGTTGAAACTTGAAAAGCACAGAGTACACAGGGAACCGCGTTCAGGTTGCGGCTCTGCCGTGCCAGAAATTTCAATTTGCGATCTAGCCCTGATCGATTACCGCTCGGAGGGGCCACGGGGCGTCCGAGCGGCACAACTTATTGCTGTACTTTGGTCCAACTCTTCGGCGCGCCAACCCGCGCGCGAGGTAGTTCACCGTATACCGACCCAGAGCCGGGACAATTTAATCTGGGAACTCGGGACGTCGTTGCGCGCCGTGCAAGACGGCCAAAATCGTCAGGCAGTCGCCTTGCACTTGGTACGGAACGAGAAAAGGTGTACCGGCGATAATCAGCTCTCGCGTTCCGGGTTTTCGCCCTGGGCGCCCGAGATGCGGATGGGCGGCGAGATAGGCAACCGCCCCGCAAATGGCTCGCGCAACATGCTTGGCCGCCTCGGGCTTGTCCTGCTCAATGTAGGCCTGGATGCCTGCGAGGTGCCGAAGGGCTGTCTCCGTCCAAACTATATGCATGCCGGTGGGCGAAGCTTCCGTTTGCCACCCCAAGACTTAAGCCAGCGTTCAACTTTCTCGTGGGGGACGACGCGGCCGCCTGCCGCATCCTTTAGCCCCTCCTCGATTTCCGCCAACTGCCATTGCTGATCTTCGACATAGTGCCGAAGAGCGTCGGTAGCCAACCAAGACCGGCTTCGATCCGCCGCCTTAGCCAATTGGTCGAGGCGCCTCTTCAGATCTGCGGGAACCCGGACGGTGAAGGTTGCGGTCTCAGCCATGGTGCGTAATCTCCTGTGTACATTCTAGCACAAGCCACCACAGCCAACGGCGATATAACGCTGCATCTCAGTCAAATTGATTTGGTCCTGCGTCACGCGATTTAACCCTTCACGGGAGATCGGTAGCACGGACCTGTTTTGTAGGTCCGCGGCTTTTACTTGCCGATAGGGGGACGAGCCGCGGACCTACAAAACAGGTCCGCGCTACACGTGCTCAACCTTGTACTTTGGTCAGTAATTCCACAAACTTCTGCCCGCGCTCTTTCTGGTCAATTCCCAGGTGTTTTTCCATGACCTGCGTGGTGTTCATGGAGCAGAATTTGGGGCCGCACATGGAGCAGAAAGCAGCTTCCTTGTAATACTCGTCGTGAAGGGTTTCGTCGTGCATGGAGCGCGCCGTTTCCGGATCGAGAGAAAGCTCAAATTGCTTGTTCCAATCGAAGAGGAAGCGCGCATAACTGAGCGCGTCGTCGCGGTCGCGGGCGCCGGGACGGTGCCGGGCCACATCCGCGGCATGAGCGGCTATTTTGTAAGCAATGATTCCCTGGCGCACATCATCTTTATTGGGCAGGCCCAGGTGTTCCTTGGGAGTTACGTAGCAGAGCATCGCCGCCCCGTGCCAGCCAATCATGGCAGCCCCGATGGCCGACGTGATGTGGTCATAGCCGGGAGCGATGTCCGTAACGAGTGGTCCCAAGGTGTAGAATGGCGCTTCGTTGCAAAGCTCCTTTTCCTTGTCCACCTGAAGTTTGATTTGGTCCAGGGGAATGTGGCCGGGGCCCTCAATCATCACCTGCACATCGTATTCCCATGCCTTGCGGGTGAGCTCGCCGAGGGTCTTCAGTTCCGCAAATTGGGCTTCATCGCTGGCGTCGGCCAGGCAGCCGGGCCGCAGGCCATCGCCGAGGGAGAACGACACGTCATACTTCTGGAAAATCCTGCAAATGTCCTCAAAGTGCGTGTAGAGGAAATTCTCCTGATTATTTTCCACGCTCCACTGCGCCATGATGGCGCCGCCGCGGCTGACAATACCGGTAATGCGTTTGCGCGTCAGGGGAATGTGCTCACGCAGCACACCAGCGTGAATGGTCATGTAATCCACGCCTTGCGCGGCCTGCTCCTCAATCACCTCCAGCATGATTTTGGCGGTGAGTTCACGCACCTTGGTGACCCGGGCGAGAGCTTCGTAAATCGGCACGGTGCCGATGGGCACAGGGCTGGCGCGCAGAATCGCTTCGCGAATTTCGTGAATGTCCCCGCCGGTGGAGAGATCCATTACCGTATCCGCACCGTAGTGCACCGAGGTGTGAAGCTTTTCCAGTTCCTGGCCGATGTTGGAATTGGTGGAGGAATTTCCGATGTTGGAGTTGATCTTGCACTTGGCGGCGACGCCGATCGCCATGGGCTCCAGTTCCACGTGGCGGATGTTGGCGGGAATGATCATGCGGCCGAGGGCGACTTCATCCCGAACGGTTTCAGCCGGCAGGCTTTCGCGCTTCGCGATGTACTCCATTTCCTCTGTGATGATGCCCTGCCGGGCGTAATGCATCTGCGTCACAATGGGGCCGGTGCGCTTCTCAACCCACGGGGCGCGAATAGGAGACGACATAAGACAACCTCACTCTCTGGACCATCTAGTGACTTCACCCTGAGAAAGCCAGTTTACAACCACCCCGCAGCTTCCGCAAGTTGGGATGGCGTTCCCCAATCCGCCGATAGCGGAGGAGTTTTGGGGAATGGGGAGGAGTCAGCAGGGAATCGGTGCAGAGGAGGCTTTGTGGGAGGGAATGCGCGGGCCATTACGGTTGGAGTTATGGGCAGGAG
>Ga0182027_10004275_pt1 | contig 22226 bp, 23 predicted proteins | sample 712E1DmetaG_FD_121300 | JGI IMG/M metagenome (GOLD analysis project Ga0182027, IMG submission 121300) | Permafrost microbial communities from Stordalen Mire, Sweden - 712E1D metaG (Illumina Assembly) | ecosystem: Environmental > Terrestrial > Soil > Wetlands > Permafrost | place: Sweden... | reverse complement strand
GCAAGAACAATTACAGTTTCTCTAATCAGAAGGGGTTCTACCCCCCCTATTGAACTGAATCCGTCCAATTAAACAAAATATTAAGCTTTCTATTACTGTTTCATTTTATTTTGGACGGCAGTGGAAATTATATTCAGGCGTTAATAAAATAAGTGTTGTTTCAAAGGAAAATTACATATTTTAATAATGTTGGGGATTTAATTATTTTTGTAAACTGTCGATAATACGATATGGTGATATAAAATTTTACCAAAAAGATACTATGGCTGTGCGGAAAAAATCTAAACCAACGGGAATAGACAAGGAAGAACAGTTTACCGGTCTCCTCAATATTTTACCCGATGTCGTTATGATCCATAAGGAGGGGATTATTATATATGCTAATCAGGCCGCATTAATTGCAACCGGATGTACGCAGCAGGAGCTGGTCGGTTCAAATTTGTTAAACTATGTGGTTAATGATTACAAGGATACTATAATAAAAAAAATGCAGCTCAGGGAAAAAGGAGAGAATTCCGGCGATTATGTTTGTGAACTAATTAAAAAATCTGGAGAAATACGCACTGCTATAGTCAGGTCTTCTGACATTTTTTTCAATAATGAACCCGCTGTTCTTTTTATTCTCATTGACATTACTAACCATATAAAAGTTGAAACTGCCTTAAAACTCAATAATCAGAAACTGGAAGCTATTTTATCTTCAACACCCGATGGCATCGGTATGGTCTCTTTGGATGGTAAAATGCAGTTCATGTCTGATAAATTACTTGAAATTTATGGCTATCCGCTTGAAATGAAAAAGGATCTCGTCGGCAGAAATTCAATTGATTTCCTCGATCCATCGGAGCATGCAAGATTATATCAAAACATGCAAAAGTTAATTCATGGTAAAAGTGAGCGTAATCTTTCAGAATATCTGGCCGTAAAAAAAGACAGTTCCACGTTCTATGTTGAACTAAACTCTACTATTCTGTTTGATTTTGACGGCAATCCCGAATATATATTATTCGTCGGACGTGAAATTACAAAACGTAAAATGGCCGAAGCTGAATACAGACAACACTCTGAAGAGATTTCTGCTCTTTACGAAACTTCACGTGACCTAACGGGGCTTCCAATGGATCTAAATAAATTGTTAACAACAATTACACAGAGGGCTATTTCGCTTCTAAAAGGTTTTTATGGAGGAGTTTATCTTTATGATAAAGAACAGGGCGATTTGTTCCTGGCGATTGAAACTATTCCATCAAACTTAGCAGGGAACCATGTAAAATTTGGTCAGGGAATAGCGGGAATAGTTGCCCAAACCAGGCAGCCGATGATAATTGATGATTACCAGAATTGGCCAAACCGGCTCAGTGTTTATGATAATATTCCAATTACTGCCGTAATTGAAGTTCCTTTGCTCTATCGGAATCAACTTATCGGTGTTTTAGCGGTTGAAGAATATGGCGAAACCGGCAGAACATTTACAGAAGATGATATGCGCCTGTTAACTATATTTGCGGGACAAGCCGCCGGAGCAGTTCATAGTGCCCAGTTATTTTATAATGTTCAGCAGGTAAATGAAGAACTTGAAATACGCCTAAACGAACTACATTCCGCTCAGGAAGAAATTCAGAAAATAAACGTTGAACTAAAAGAAGCCAATGCTAATAAGGATAAATTTTTCTCTATAATTTCTCACGATCTGCGCAGCCCTTTCCAGGGGCTCACCAGTGCAGCGCAGATTCTTGCTGAAGATTTTGAAAATCTACCTAAAGAAGAAACCGCTTTACTTATCAAAATGTTAAACAGCAGGATAAAGAATGTTTATAAATTAATTGACAATCTTCTTCAATGGTCATTAAACCAGATGAATAAACGCGAGTACGAACCCGCTGATATTGATTTATCAAATGTTGTTAATAAAATTATATCTGAATTGCATGATGATTTCATGAATAAGAAACTCATAATAACTAATGAAGTCCATAAAAAAACCACAGTACATGCCGATACTAATATGCTGCTTACAATTGTCAGGAATCTATTGGCAAATAGTATTAAATTTTCCTATCCAGGTGGTAATATAAACATATCATCTTTTGGCAGGGATCATTTTATTGAAGTATCAATTAAGGACAGTGGTACAGGAATTTCACCTGAAATTCGTGAGAATTTATTCCAGGTAGAAAAATCACATTCTGTTATTGGCACTGCCGGAGAGAAGGGGACAGGCTTGGGCTTACCATTATGCCGGGAATTTGTAGAAATGCACGGTGGCCTAATTTGGGTTGATACTATTGAAGGCAAAGGATCCACATTCCATTTCACACTTCCCGTAATCTAATTTGTCATTCTTAGGAAATAAAAAAACTTTGTCTTATTGAAAACGAAATGACATAATCATTATCATTCTGAACGGAACAAAGTGGAGTGAAGAATCTCTTCCTTGTCATTAGGAGCGTTGTGAAGGTTCTGTGCTATCCCCATTAAGAAAGAGCCTGCCCAAATTCATCAGAAGGGGTAGAGGGGGTTGTTATTGTCCCCCAGTTTATTCTCCCACTGGGTTATAATTGTAATAATATCACTCAGCAAAATTGGTTTAGGAAAAAACACTGCGGATTTAAATATTTCCAAACTCTCATTGGAATCCAATTCCATAAAAGCCGAAATAAATATGAAAAGCGGTGTACAGAAGTGACCAATAATCGTAGCTGCATCAAAACCATTAAGATTACCCCGGAGACTATAGTCCATAATTACAACATCAGGATTTTCTTTTTCAGCCAGTTCAATTGCCTTTTCTCCTGAAGTTGCACATTGCACTAAAGGATAACCACTTTTCTGTAATCCCATTTCCAAATACCTGGATGTTATAACCTCATCCTCAACAATCAGAATCTTTATCTTATGTTCCATTCAACCCTTCGTATACATAAAACATCACCCTAACATACAAATAAAATATATAAGTGACAAATGTCACAGCATATTCTGAGAGACTGTTCTGTTCGTAAAGATGATCAAAAAGCGAAAAACGGGTGTATTATTAATAGAGGGGTACTTTTTTTTTAGAATAAACAGCAGGGGATGCCATCCGACTATTAGAAAATAACGAAGAATAACAAAACTAAATCACCCTGTCAGAACCCTGATAGAACCCTTTTGAAACCCTGAATGGTTGTTTCCCTGAGGCTTTGAAGAGTTTATTTGAATATAATAATTGTAAATCCTCTGGTTAAACATTGTCAATGCATAATTAGGTTAATCTAAATGTTTGAGCTAATCTTTTTTGGAATTCAGGCGGCTTTATATTTATATTTTACAATGGTTTTTTAGTTGGTTCGTAACAAAAGGGCTTATGCTATGAAATTATTATGTACTGTTCTTTTTATCCTTTCAGTCTCCTTTGTAAATATATACTCACAGGGAGTTTCAGACAAAAGTGTCGGAGAAATCCTGGATGAAAGGGGAGCAATAAAACCTAATTCCACCGGCTCTTATAATACAAATGGTTATACCATGACTTATGGCCGTCACAACCAGCCTGTTTTCAAGAAAACAAATGCACCAAAAATTACTGATGCTTATACATGGGGAAGCTTAGGTTCAGGCAGAAATGGAACAAACGAAGATGTCATTGCGATTGCTGTTGATGATAGTGGAAATATTTATGTCGGTGGTGGTTTCACTTCAGTAAGTGATATTCCCGCTAACAACATAGCCAAATGGAATACTACCACCGGTACCTGGTCAACTTTAACAAGCGGCGGGTCTAAGGGAGTAAATGGTAATGTTTACGCCTTAACCGTAAACGGAAGTGATATTTATGTAGGCGGCAATTTTTCTAAACTTGGTGACGGCACATCAGCTAAACACATAGCTAAATGGAATACTACCGCTAACACCTGGTCTGCTATCGGTAGTGGCGCCGATAATCCTATCCTGACAATGCAGGTTAACCCCGCTGATGGTAAGATATATTTAGGTGGAAGGTTTAATATTCTTGATAGTACAATCGCTGCATATTTTGTTGGAACTCTTTCTTATGATCCAACGTTCATAAAATCCGATTTAGAATTACCGTCTAAGTTTTCCCTTTTCCAGAATTATCCGAATCCGTTTAATCCATCGACTACAATAAACTATTCACTTCCCATATCTGGAAATGTTAAGCTCACTGTTTACAATGCCATCGGCGCTAAAGTAGCCACACTTATAAATGCATATAAACCAGCAGGTAATTACTCAGTGCAATTCAACGCCGCCAATCTTGCCAGCGAAAATTATTTATACAGGTTGGAATCCGGGAATTATAGTGTGGCAAAGAAATTTGTTCTGCTAAAGTAATATATTATGGCATTCTTGAAGAAAATGTTATATTTACTTTCAGGAGATAGTACAATGAAAATAGTAAAAACAATATTATTTATATCTTTTGTTTCCTTAACGGTATTTACTTTTAATTCTTGTAAGAACCCAACAACTCCATCTGAAGAAATGGTTACACCCCCATCCCGGTCATTATCCTCAACTGAAATTATGAGGATCCAGGGTATTGCCTCTTTGCATTATGTGGAATATGATTCAACTATTGTAAATGGTGTATCAAGTGATTCGTTTTCACAAGCCAATGAATATTATCTTGATACTTGCCATTACAAATTCATGCAATATTATCTTGACAATCATAACTGGAATACTACTGTTTATAATGTTTCCACTAATAATGCCTGGAATTACTATAACGGGCAGCTTACTTATCTGCAATTACCTGATTTGCCTTCAGTATATGAACAGTCAATTCAATCTTGCCTTGGAAGTTCACTTAAAGAACCGGTAACTTTTTTAGGAACGGAAATTATTGAGGGGAAAACATGTAATGTCTTTAAAGATTCTACTGGTTATCAGGAATGGGTTTGGATAAAATATAAATTACCCATACAGAGTAGGAGATCAGGGCAGCATGATGTCTACCAAATAAGTGTTATTCGGAAAAACATAATTGAAGTAAATCAACCTATTACCGGTAATGTTTTTGATCCGCCACAATAAACATTTGCACTATAGCAGACCTTTAGGATCGTTTACTGAAATTAGGTCTTACCTGACTTAAAATAATTTGCTAGCAGCATAATCTTTTTTTGTTATTCAGGTGGCTTTATATTTATATTTTACAACGGTTTTTAAATTGGTCCGTAACAAAAGGGCTTATGCTATGAAATTATTATATACTGTTCTATTTATCCTTTCAGTCTCCTTTGTAAATATATACTCTCAGGGAGTTTTAGACAAAAGTGTCGTAAGCCTTAAGCGGAAGGAACAACTTGCTGACATTGGTATATCCCCTTTAAAAGACAAGATTGCCTTTGTTAGAAATAAATTTATTAACCCGCAGAATTATGACCGGGAAGTTGAGGCTCCCTGGAAAATTATTTATGAGCTTTGGGTAATAGATTTATTTACCGAAAACACAAGACTCATTGCAAAGTTTGAAACTTCAGATACAAAACACAACATAGATCCTCGTATCGATTATCCTTCATGGTCGCCTGATGGGGAATGGATTGCATTTCAGACTTCTAGCATGGGAGGACATTCCCCAGGTACAACCACAAAAACCTGGGTGGTGGATTCAAGTGGCAATAAATTAAAGGAAATAGAGCTCTCCCGGCCATATAATAATTATAGCAATTGCATGTTTAGCTGGCAAAAGAAACATGATCTGATCATCAGTGGGTTTTCAATGAAGTATCAGGGAAATAAATGGCAAGACACAACAGCTAATTTTATCTATGATTGCAAATCCGGGGCAATTAAACAATATCATTAATTTGCATTCACCAACCAATGAATAGGACATTGACTTCTGTATGTCCATTAATTTTGTAAATCTATTCGAACTAAATCTGATAATTAATCCTCCGGTTCTGCTGCTTTTTATCCCAAAAAAGTTTGATTATATTAATCCGTATGTCTATATTTGAAGTCGTTTTGCTTTCTTTTAGGAAGGATTTATGTTTATTAAGATAAGCGGACTGAGTGAAGGTGTTCATAATTTTAGTTTTGATGAGAAAGTATCTTTAATAAATCTTGAAGAACCTTTTTTCGGTAATTTCAAAGCTCAGATCGAGCTCAGCAAAACACATAACCAGATAATCCTGAATACCGGGTTCTCAGTTAAAGCACATTTTGAGTGTGACCGCTGCGCAAATAATTTCGAACACGAAATAAACGGCAGCTACAAAATGGTTTATTTCTTCGGCAGTAAACCAACTGATAATGAAAATAAAGATGAAAATCTTATCTATCTGCACCCTGATGCTGATAGAATTGAAATCGGAAATGACCTGAGAGACTTCGCCTTACTCTCCGTCCCTATGAAAAAACTCTGTAGGGAAGATTGTAAAGGACTTTGTATCCGTTGCGGTAAAGACCTTAATGAAGGGGACTGTGATTGTGATAAAAGTAATAATGATGCAAGGTGGCTTCCGCTACAGGAATTGAAAAACAAAATAAATAATAATTAAACGGAAATACGATGCCAAATCCTAAACGAAAAATGTCCAAGACCAGAAGGGACAAACGTAGAACTCATTATAAAGCTACGGCTCCTACTATGGGTACATGTTCTAATTGTGGCGAAATTAAATTAACCCACCGTGCCTGCCCGTCTTGCGGTTATTACAACGAACGTTCATTGTTTTTACCTAAGAGTTAGTTAATATTAACCTTCTGATGTCAAATTCTGAGTTCCAAAATTCCAATTGCAGAATTATAGTTGATGCTATGGGGGGCGATTTCGCCCCCCATAACGCTGTTATCGGCGCTATTCAGGCATTCAATGAAAACCGTAATTTTGAGCTTTTCCTTATCGGGAAAGAAAAGGAAATCCAAAACGTAATCTCTTCCTCAGGCCTCTCTTTTAATAAGGAGAATATTATAAATGCTGAAGAAGTTATAGAAATGGGGGATCATCCTACTGCCGCTATAAAATCCAAACCCCGTTCCTCAATTGTTATGGGGAATAAACTTGTAAGAGAAGGTAAAGCTGATGCTTTTGTCGGCGCCGGTAATACCGGTGCTATGATGGCTGCCGCCACTTTGATTATGGGAAGGATTCCCGGTGTGGGGCGGCCTACTATCGGAGCCATGATGCCGGCTGAAATACCTCCTTGTATGCTCTTTGATGTCGGCGCAAGTGTAGATTCCAAGCCTAAACATCTTCTTGAATATGCCCTGATGGGTTCAATCTATATAAGGGAAATGTACGGAATTGAAAATCCCTCGGTTGGTATCCTTTGTGTTGGAGAAGAAGATACCAAAGGAAATGAACTCTCTCTTGCTGCTTTTGATCTTATTAAAAAAACAAAGCTAAACTTCAAAGGGAATGTTGAGGGAAATGATATCCTTAAAGGTACTGTGAATGTCGTCGTTTGCGATGGCTTTACAGGTAATATTATTCTTAAGTTTGGCGAAGGTGTCCTTACTTTACTTAAATACAAGTTTAAGGAATTCGCGGGTAAAGGCCTGCTCAATAAACTTAAAATCGGTCTCGTTAAAAGTTCAATGAAAGAAATCCTTAAGGATTTTGATTATGAACCTCATGGCGGCGCTCCGCTTCTTGGTGTTAACGGCATCAGTATTATTGGACATGGACGCTCGAGTGAATTGGCAATAAAAAATATGGTACTTAAAGCCAACGAAATGTACCAAAAGAATTTAATCAAGAAATTTGAAGACGATATTAAAGAATTCTCAAATTTATAATTTATAATTTCTAATTTTTAATTGAATAAATGGAAAGTAATAAAAAATACAATGCGGCAATAACAGCCCTCGGAATGTTTGTACCTGAAAAAGTTTTAGATAATGCCTACTTTGAAAAGATAGTTGATACTTCAGATGAATGGATCCGTACAAGAACCGGTATCCGTGAAAGAAGAATGATGGAAAACGGTGCTACCAGCGATATGGCTACTGCCGCTGCAAAAGATCTTTTATCAACTTATAAAATAAATCCCGAAGATATTGATGTTATAATTATTGCTACTGTTACTCCCGATATGTTTTTTCCAGCTACAGCCTGCCTGGTTCAGGATAATATAGGCGCTAAAAATGCCTGGGGCTTTGATATGAATGCCGCATGCTCAAGTTTCCTCTTCGCACTCCAGGTCGGCAGCAGTCTTGTGGAAAATGGAACATATAAAAAAGTTCTAGTAATCGGTGCCGATAAAATGACCTCAATTACTGATTATACCGACAGGAATAATTGCATTCTCTTTGGTGATGGTGCTGCTGCTGTTCTTCTTGAACCGACTAAAGATAAACATTTTGGTTTCCAGGATTCTCTGCTGCATATCGATGGCTCCGGCCGTGAAAGTTTGTATATGAAAGGAGGCGGTAGTCTTAATCCTCCTACTCATGAAACTGTTGACAAGAAGATGCATTATATTTACCAGGATGGTAAAGCTGTTTTCAAAGCTGCTGTTAAAGGAATGGCTGATATTTCCTATGATTTAATGGAAAAGAATTGCCTAAAAGGAGATGATATTGCTTATCTCGTTCCACATCAGGCGAACTTAAGAATTATCGATGCAACTGCTAAAAGAATGGGTGTCGGTAAAGATAAAGTAATGATAAATATTCAGAAATACGGAAACACAACCTCCGCAACTATTCCTCTCTGCCTTGTTGAATATTACAGGGATGGTAAATTAAAGAAAGGTGATAAACTTATTCTTGCTGCTTTCGGCGCAGGATTTACCTGGGGTGCAACCTATCTAATCTGGTCATTGGAGTAGAGAAAAGTATATGTCAAAAAAAGCATTTTTATTCCCCGGTCAGGGCGCTCAGTATGTCGGTATGGCAAAGGACTTATTCGATAATTCTGTTGAAGCTAAAGAAATGATTAAAACTGCCGATGAAGCTGTCGGTGCTAATCTTTCTTATATTATGTTCAACGGTCCTGAAGATCAACTAAAGCAGACTGAATTTACACAGCCAGCTATTTTTCTTCATAGTGTTGTGCTTGCTTCTTTAATGAGAACTATTCAGCCGGAAGCGGCAGCAGGGCATTCGCTTGGCGAATATTCGGCTCTCGTTTCTGCAAATGCTATTCAGTTTTATGATGCAATAAAGTTAGTGCGCGAAAGAGGGAAAGTCATGCAGCAGGCAGGTATTGATAACGTCGGTACAATGGCCGCTATACTTAATCTTAATCCCGAAGCAGTAGAAGAATGCTGCAAAGAAGCTTCATCTGAAGGAATCGTTCAGTGTGCTAATTTTAACTCACCTGGTCAGATTGTTATTTCCGGTTCTGTTACCGGTGTAAGAAAATGTATGGAACTTTGCAAAGCTAAAGGTGCTAAACTTGTTAAAGAACTTGTTGTAAGCGGTGCCTTCCATTCTCCATTAATGCAGTCGGCTAAAAATAAATTAAAAACATCTCTCGATTTGGCAAACATTTATGACGCGAAGTTTCCTGTTTATGCAAATGTTACTGCCAGTCCTGTTTTGCTGAAGGATGATATTAAAAATCTTCTGTTTGAACAGGTAACTTCACCTGTTAGATGGGAAGAAACTATTGTTAATATGATCAAAGACGGCTTTGATGAGTTTTATGAAATTGGACCCGGCAAAGTTCTGCAGGGTCTTGTTAAAAGAATAAATTCCGATGTTAAATGTTTCGGAATAGATAAATATGCTGACCTGGAGAAGTATTTATAATGGACATTCCTGAAAGAAGAATAAATAAACTGAAAATAGACCCCCGCATTTTTACTTCTAAGTTTGGATGTCTGTGTAACGGCGAGTGCTGTTATTACGGAGTCTATACCGACCTGAAAGAGTATGAAGGTATTATGGCGATTAAAGATAAAATAATCGACGCAATGGATGAATCGCAGACTAAAAATACTAAAGACTGGTTTGAGAAACCTCAGAAAGATGATGATTTTGAATCAGGATTTGCGGTAGGTACGGAACTTTATAACGACAAATGTGTTTTCCTTGATAAGAATGGATTGTGCACTCTTCAGAAACTTGCTGATGCTGAAGGAAAACATAAATGGGATTATAAACCAATTTATTGTGTATTATTCCCCTTTACTGTATGGGAAGAAACATTTACTATTGATGATGACCATATTGCCCGTTTGAATCATTGCAACAAATTCCCGCAGCACGATGGTACCATCTATGAATCATGCCGTGAAGAATTGCAGCATTTCTTCGGAGAAGAAGGATTTAAAGAACTTGAGGCTTACAAAACAGAATATATGAAAAATGTAAAATCACAGGAGAACGTATGAAATTAGAAAATAAAAGGGCTCTTGTTACAGGCGGAAGCAGAGGAATAGGAAAGGCAATCGTTTTGGAACTGGCAAGGAATGGATGTGATGTTGTTTTTACAAGCTTTAGTCCCAGTGAAGCGGGATGCATTAAGGACGCAGAGGATTCTGAACTTGTAGTTACCGAAGTAGCTGCATTGGGAAGAAAAGCTTTTTTCACAAAAGCTGATGCTTCTTCTTTTGCAGATACTGAAAATACTTTGGTTTTTACTTTGGAAAAGTTGGGCGGTTTAGATATTTTAGTGAACAACGCAGGCATCACTAAGGACAATCTGCTCCTCAGGATGTCTGAACAGGATTTTGACAGAGTTATCTCTACAAATCTTAAAAGTGTATTCAATTACACTAAGGTTGCTTTTAAACAAATGATGAACCAGCGGTACGGTAAAATAGTTAATATTGCCTCTGTTGTTGGAATCATTGGAAACCCGGGCCAGGCAAATTATGTTGCCTCTAAAGCAGGAGTAATAGGGTTTACAAAAGCAACAGCAAAAGAATTCGCCGGCAGGAATATAAATGTTAATGCAGTTGCACCGGGTTTTATTGATACTGATATGACCGGAGCTCTGAATGACAAACAAAAGGAAGCAATTTTATCTGTAGTACCTTTAAAAAGAATGGGTACTCCGGAAGATATCGCAAGAGTAGTTACTTTTCTTGCCTCTCCCGATTCTGATTATTTGACCGGACAGGTTATTTCTGTGGACGGCGGTATGGCAATGTAATTCATTTTTAGTAAATTTTAATCAACAAATAAATAAAATAATTATAGGAGCAATAAAATGGACGTTGAAGCTAAAGTAAAAGAAATCATTATGGATAAATTAGGTGTTGAAGAATCACAAATTACACCCGAGGCTTCTTTTACTAATGATTTAGGCGCCGATTCACTTGATATAGTTGAACTCGTTATGGGCTTTGAAAGCGCTTTCCAAGTTTCAATTCCTGATGAAGATGCCGAGAAGATTGGTACAGTTGGCGATGCAGTCAATTACTTGAAAGGAAAATTAAGCTAATCAGTTACTATTTAGCCGGAAGCCTTATGCTTCCGGCTTATCCTCTTCTTTTTTAGCTTCTTTATTTTTTGGATCCAAAACTATAACTTCAGGAGAATTCGTATGGGAAATAAGCGGGTAGTTGTAACCGGAATGGGTGCAGTTACTCCTATCGGTATCGGTATTGAAGAATACTGGGACGGACTTATACATGGTAAAAACGGGGTAGGTTTAATTACCAAATTTGATACAACAAATTTTGAAACAAAATTTGCTGCTGAAGTTAAGGATTTTAATCCCGAAAATTATATAGATAAAAAAACCGTAAGGAGGATGGATCCCTTCACCCAATTCTCAATGGCAACTGCTGCTATGGCTATGGAGCAGGCTGCCTTTAATCAGGATACTTTAAATAAAGACAGGTTCGGTGTTATTTTCGGCAGTGGTATAGGCGGTATGGTTACTAACCAATTGCAGCACTGGCAGTACTATGAAACAAAGAATCCGAGACTAATAAGTCCCTTCTTCGTTCCAATGATGATTTCAGATATTGCGGCAGGACAAATTTCTATACGCTATGGTCTTAAGGGACCTAATTATGCTACTACTTCTGCCTGTGCTACTTCATCTCATGCAATAGCCGATGCATTCATGATTATTCAGCGAGGAAGTGCTGATGCGATGATGTGCGGAGGTTCCGAAGCTGCCATAGTTGAAATGTCTATCGGCGGGTTTAATGCACTGAAAGCTCTTTCTACCTGGAACGACCGTTACCTTGAAGCATCCCGTCCTTTCGATAAGGATAGGAATGGTTTTGTTATGGGTGAGGGTGCAGGTATTCTAATTCTTGAATCATATGAACATGCTGTAAGCAGAGGCGCAAATATCCTCTGTGAAATTAGTGGTATTGGCCTGACCGGAGATGCTTATCATATTACGGCACCTGCACCGGGAGGCGAAGGAGCAGTAAGATCAATGAAGGAAGCAATCCGCGATGCGGGTTTGACTGCCAATGATGTTGACTATATTAATGCTCATGGAACTTCTACTCCGTATAACGATGTAAATGAAACTAAAGCTATAAAAACAGTGTTTGGTGATCATGCTTATAAAATGATTGTTAGTTCTACCAAATCAATGACGGGTCATCTGCTTGGAGCTGCCGGTGCTATTGAAGCTATTGCTACAATTCTGGCTATGAAGAATGGTGCGGTTCCACCTACTATCAATCTTGTAAATCCTGACCCTGAATGCGATCTTAATTATAGTGCACTTACTGCTACAAAAATGGAAATAAACTGCGCGATTAGTAATACTTTCGGCTTCGGCGGGCATAATGCGTCATTACTATTCAAGAAGTTTGAGGGATAAAATTTTCTATGTTACTGTCCTGGCTTCTTAATAAATTCAAAAAACGGGAAGCTCAAAAAAGCACTAAGAAAATATCAAAGCTTCTAACACCGGAGAAATTCTCCGAGCTTGAAACTTTGGTTGGGTTCCATATTAAGAACCGTTCTTTCTTTATTCAGGCCCTCATGCACAGGTCCTTCCTTGAACAAAATACTGAATACGATCTGTCAAATGAAAGACTCGAATTTCTCGGAGATTCAGTCCTGAGCCTTATTGTAGCAGAATATCTTTTCCAGACTTTCCCTGACAAAGATGAAGGTTTCCTCACTAAAATAAGAGCTAAACTTGTTAACCGTATGGCCCTTGCCGATGCTTCTGAAAGAATTGATCTTTCAAAATATCTTCTTGTGAGTAAAAACCTTTCTAATTCATTTACAAATGGTTCAAGGACTGTTTTATGCGATGCATTTGAAGCTCTGATTGGTGCTATTTATCTTGATAACGGACTCATTGCTTCCAGGGATTTTATAAATAAAACCCTCATAATTCCCAACACCAAAGAAGGGGAATATCTTGTAGATGAAAATTACAAAAGCCAGCTTCTTGAATTAGCCCAGGCAAGCAAAATGGATAACCCTGTCTATTCGGTTATTAATGAAGACGGTCCCCAGCATAACCGTATTTTCACAATGAAAGTATCAATAAATAATACCGATTACGGTGTTGGCACTGGAAGGAATAAAAAAAGTGCCGAGCAGAAAGCCGCACAAGCAGCTCTTAATGTCCTTATCCAGAAGCCCCCCGTAGTTTAATTACATTCCTATTTCTCATTTATTTTCTTTAATTTTTAGACTTAATTTTGAAAGATTATTGCCATATAATTTTTAATATAAATAGTGAGTGTGTATGAACATTTTTGAACACCCGGATAATTTTGTAAACAGACATGTAGGCCCGGGGCAGAGTGAAGTTAAAGGAATGCTCGATGCTATAGGTGTCGATTCGGTTAATCAGTTAATTAAAGAAACTATTCCTGCTTCAATATTATTTAAGACAGATTTAAAACTAACCGAACCGGTTACTGAATACCGGTTTATTGAAAATCTTAAAAAGATAGCTGAAAAGAATAAGGTATTTAAATCTTATATCGGGATGGGGTATTATAATACAATTACGCCTGCAGTTATTCAGAGAAACATTCTTGAGAATCCCGGTTGGTATACTCAATATACCCCTTATCAGGCGGAAATATCTCAGGGAAGGCTTGAAGCGCTGATTAATTTCCAGACCGTTGTTTCTGATCTTACAGGATTAGAGATTGCAAATGCGTCACTGCTTGATGAAGGTACCTCTGCTGCAGAGGCAATGATTATGGCTCATTCTGTAAGGAAAGAAAAAGATGCCCATAAGTTCTTTGTATCTGAAGAGTGCTTTCCGCAGACAATTGAAGTTCTTAAAACCCGCTCCAAACCGTTAGGCATTGAACTGATAATTGGTGATCATAAAAAAATAGAGTTTAATAAAAATATATTTGGTTTGTTTGTTCAGTACCCTTCAGATAATGGCGAAATATATGATTACCGTGCACTGTTCGCTAAAGCAAAGCAGAATAATGTTTTTGTCATTACAGCGGCTGATCTTCTTAGTCTTGCTATATTGATCCCGCCCGGTGAATTAGGTGCTGATTGTGTTGTTGGATCAACACAGCGGTTTGGAATCCCAATGGGTTATGGCGGCCCGCATGCAGCATATTTTGCGACAAAGGATGAATTCAAAAGGTTTATTCCGGGGCGTATTATTGGAGCTTCTATTGATTCCAATGGGAAACTGGCATACAGGATGGCTCTGGGAACAAGAGAACAGCATATCAGAAGAGAAAAAGCCACAAGTAATATTTGTACCTCACAAGTTTTGCTTGCTATAATGGCCGGTATGTATGCGGTTTACCATGGCCCGCATGGAATAAAAAGGATTGCCGAAAAGATACATAAACTTGCTAAGGTTCTGGATCAATCACTAAGAGACCTTGGCTATGAACAGATGAATATTAATTTTTTTGATACTCTGCATATTCATCTTGGTAACAATTCAGTCCAGAAACTTACTCGCATTGTAGAAAACGCAACTAAGAATGAGATGAACTTCCGTTATTTCGCTGATGGTTCTGTTGGTATTTCATTAAATGAATCGACAGATTTTGCAAATATTATGGACATAATATCTGTATTTGCATCGGCAGTTAACAAGACAGCTGTTGAGCAAACTATAATAGCCCTCGGTGAAAATGTTAAGGTTGATTATCCTGCCGGACTTGCAAGGACAACTGAGTATATGAAGCATCCGGTATTTAATTCCTACCATTCCGAAACTGAAATGATGCGATATCTTAAAAGTCTTGAGAATAAAGATTTGTCACTGATGCACTCAATGATCTCACTTGGCTCGTGTACCATGAAGCTTAATGCTACAACAGAAATGCTTGGAATTACATGGCCGCAATTCAGTAAGATGCATCCTTTTGCTCCGGTTGAACAGGTTCAGGGATATAAGCAGATTTTCAATGAACTCGAAAAAGACCTTTGTGAAATTACAGGTTTCAAAGCTGTTTCACTTCAACCAAATGCAGGTGCTCAGGGTGAGTATACAGGTTTACTTGTAATAAGGGAATATCATTTGAGCAGAGGGGAAGAGCACCGGAATGTTTGTGTTATTCCTTCATCCGCACATGGAACAAATCCTGCCAGTGCTGTTATGGCCGGAATGAAAGTAGTGATTATAAATTCCACGAATCAGGGCAATATTGATGTTGAAGATCTTAAAAAGAAAGTAGAAGAAAATAAAAATAATCTTGCTGCCTTGATGATTACGTATCCATCTACACATGGAGTATTTGAAGAAGATGTAAAAGAGATTTGTGAAATTATTCACAAGAACGGCGGACTGGTTTATATGGACGGTGCCAATATGAATGCACAGGTTGGATTAACGAGTCCTGCTATGATTGGAGCTGATGTATGCCATCTTAACCTGCACAAGACATTTGCTATTCCTCATGGAGGCGGGGGACCGGGAGTAGGACCTATAGCTGTTTCTGAAAAGCTTGTTCAGTTTCTTCCTAATCATCCGGTTGTTGATCTTGGACATTCTAAAGGGATCCATTCAGTTGCTTCTGCACCCTGGGGAAGCGCCAATGTTTTAATTATCTCTTATGCCTATATCAAAATGATGGGCGCTTCAGGTCTGAAGAAAGCAAGCGAAATAGCGATATTAAATGCCAACTATCTAAAGGCAAAACTGGGATCTGTTTTTAATGTATTATATTCTGGCAAAAACGGAAGAGTGGCTCATGAGCTGATATTTGATATGCGGAACTTCAAAGATACTGCTAATATTGAAGTAGAAGATATAGCGAAAAGATTGATGGATTACGGATACCATGCTCCTACTGTATCATTCCCGGTGCATGGAACTTTAATGGTTGAACCAACAGAAAGTGAATCAAAGAAAGAACTAGATCGTTTCAGTGAAGCTCTTCTTTCTATAAGGGAAGAAATAAGGGAGGTTGAAAACGGGATAGCAGATAAGACTGATAACGTTCTTAAAAATTCTCCTCATACCGCAGAGATGGTTGTCTCGGATATTTGGAATCATGTTTATTCAAGAGAGAAGGCAGCATTCCCGACATCATGGACAAGGGCCCGCAAGTTCTGGCCTTCTGTCGGAAGGATAAACAATGCATACGGTGACAGAAACTTAGTCTGCACGTGTGTTCCTGTTTCATCTTATTTTGAAGAAATTGTATGAGGACCACTTGTGAGATATTAAAAGAATCAAAAACCATTGCCGTTGTCGGCATATCCGGTAAACCCGGAAGAGACAGCGGCAGGATTGCTCTCTTCCTTAAAAGCAAAGGTTATAATGTGGTGGGAGTTAATCCTATAAAAAAAGAATTCGAAGGCATCAAAGTCTATGGTAGTCTTAAGGATATTGAATTTCCTATTGATATAGTTGATGTCTTCAGGAATTCCGCTTCAATACCGCAATTAATTCCTGATGTCCTTGATGTTAATCCAAAAGTATTATGGCTTCAGCTTGGCATCAGGAATGATGAGGCTGTTAAACCCGTGGCCGATGCAGGTATTGAAGTAATTCAGGATGAATGCATTGCGATTGAATATAATTTTTGTATTCCTTCTACTTTCACCCGATAAATTCAGATATGCTTCGATACTTCATATTATTTATTTCTTTCTTCTCCGTCTTGGTTTTCCCCCAGGCGGAAAATGATACTACTGTAATTAGCGGGAAATATTCTGTTAAGATTGATTCGATTATTATCAGGGGGAATAAAATAACCGAGGATTTTATCATTCGCCGTGAACTCACATTTCATGACGGTGATTCACTTAACCCTGCAAAAGCTGCATATAACAGCGACCGTGTTTATAGTCTCGGTCTTTTCGACCAGGTTAAAATTACAACTGAAACACATGACAGTATAACTTATGCAATGGTGGATGTTGAGGAAGCATGGTACATATGGCCGATACCATTTATGGATGTTAAAAATGGAGACTGGAAAAAAATATCCTTTGGTATTGATTTATTGGTAAAAAATTTCAGGGGTATGAATGAAACAGTAAGATTCAATTTTAGCCTGGGTTATGATCCATCAGTTGCTATTTCTTATACTATACCGGTAATTCAATCAGGAAGCAATGTTTCACTTACAACGGCTTTATCATATTCCAATGTGCAGAATGAGAGTAGAATTGCAGAAATAGCATATGGTTCAAAGTTCAGTCAGAAAATGCTAAATGCACAGGTTATTTTAGGGGATAGGTTTTCGCTTTTTCATTATATTCAGCTGACAGGAGGTTTTAATTATATTGCAACTCCTATTTATGTTCCTAATTCATATATAAATGCTTCCGGGCAAAGGATTGATCACGTAATCTATGTGGGCGCCGGATATACATATGATTCCAGGGATCTTGCACAATTTCCATTGAAGGGCATTTTGGGTTCAGTAAATGTTCTGGACAAGGGGCTTGGTTATCAGAATATAAACTACCAGGTTTACACAATTGATTTCAGGGAATACCGCAGAATAGTATGGGACCTTTATGGTAAGTGGCGCTTTGTTACACGATTAACTTCCGGAAAAATAATCCCCTCGTATGATATTTCATTTTTAGGATATGGCGACAGGGTGAGGGGGTATTCAAATAGTGTAGAAGAAGGAAATAATTACTATCTTACTTCATTAGAGTTTTATCATCCTCTTATTAAGGATGTTAATATAAATCTTGATTTTATTCCAATTGTTCCGCCCCAGCTTTTATCATACAGGGTTGCACTGTATACTGAAGTTTTCGGTGATGTAGGAACTGTTACACAAAGGGGTCGTAATATAGGAATAAATGATTTTGAATCAGGATATGGTTTCGGCTTAACACTTCTTGTGCTGCCGTATAATATCTTGCGCACGGAGATAGCGTTTAATAATTTTGCTAAATCGGAATTTCTGGTGACACTTGGAATCTCTTTCTGATATTGAATTGTATTATTCTCCCTATGGGGTTGTTAATAATGAAATAATTATTGACGGAGAGAATTATTCCCACGCTTCAAAAGTTATGAGGCATAAATCCGGTGATACTCTTTTTGCAACCGATGGAAGAGGAAATATCTATGAAACTGTCATAAAAATACTCGGCAGGGATGCATTAACATCCAAACCAATAAAAACATTAAATTATGAAAACGCAAAAAAGAATCTATTCTTCTGTGTTCCTAAACTGAAAAACCCTGACCGTTTTGAATTTGCGCTCGAGAAATGTGTCGAGTTGGGGATAACTAATTTTATCATATTTGAATCTAAAAGGACAGTTACCCGCGGCGATAAACTGGATCGCTGGAATAAAATTCTTATTTCTGCCATGAAACAATCATTACGGAGTTTTCTGCCAACTATCAGGACTGCCTTTTCCCTAAAAGAAATCTTTTCTTTTGAAGGAGAAAAAATAGGCTTTGACCAGAAAGCAAATAATGAACTATCCGGTCTTAAAACAATCGCCACGATAAACTATTATTTTGTATTCGGACCTGAAGGAGGGCTGGATAAAGAGGAACTTGATTTGTTTAATCCGGCAAACCTTTATAATATTGCAGAGAACAGATTACGCTCTGAGACGGCTGTTATTAAAGCTGCCTCCTTATTATAATATTATTCAATATGAAAATATTTGTTCCATTGGCTTTAATGTTCCTCTTTATAGCAGGGTGCGGAAGCTCTCCCCGTTTTGCCTTAAATAATTCAAAGAAAGAAAAGAAAGCCCGTTATGAAGATAGGGAAACGAATAGAAATGAGAAAAAGCCGGAAATTATCAACGAAGACGAATACAGTAATTCTCCTGTATTGGAGACAAAAACGGGGGTTGCTTCTTACTATACAGGCAAATATGACGGTAGAAAAACTTCCGCAGGAGAAATATATAATAAAGATGATTTTACTGCAGCTCACCTGAAGTACCCGTATAATACAATTATCAGGGTTATTAACCTGATGAACAATAAATCGGCAATAATTAGAATTAATGACAGGAAACCGGATTTCAACGGTCGTATTATTGACGTTTCCTATGGAGCCGCCAAAAAACTTGACATGCTTAAAAATGGTATTACTGAGGTTAAATTAGAAGTATTAAAATGGGGGGACAAATAGGATACTCATTCAATACTCAACATATACTCCGGGAATACTTATTCAATACTCCGGCAATACTCATCCAATACTCAGCGAATACTAATTCAATACTGATTAATCAGATATAACCCGCTTTAAATAAGCTCAAGAGATACTCGGGGAGAAAAGAACCTGTTCAGGAAAGAAATGAGTGAAATGGTCTATACTTTTAATTTTAATGGGCTTGCAGCGAAGAAAGCCATTCTTTCTTAATAATAACAAATTTCTCTTTTTGTTTATCATTAAGCAAACTAATTATTTTAGATTCCAGGACTTCAGTTTTGTTTTCCTTAACCTGGCTGAAATTCTCTATTACCAGATCCTTAATTTTGGCTGTTTGCTCATCGGAAAGTATAAGTTTCAATTGAAGCTTTTGTGTGGTTTTTTCAGCAGTTTTACTTATTGCTTTATTATCCTGTGCATGGAGAACCATCACACCCAAGAAAATAACGAAGAATATTTTAAGAAATCTTTCCAAGATAAACTCCTGTCAATTGTTTATTTAAACTAATATTATAACCAACTAAAGTCAATCAAACCCTATACCAAAAAAATATTCTCTGAAAGTCGGAATAAATTGGAAAAATCACTATTTCTAGGACTTATAAAAATGCAAGTGTATAATTTTAAGGACTCGGCCAAGAAGATAGTAGACACCTGGACGGAAACGCTGAAAAAACATTCATTCAGTGTATCTGCTCCGGTCCTGAATGATTATAATTATGAAATAAAAGTCACCAACGGAACTGAGAAATTAAAGCTTTTGGCTTATTTCGGGAAAAACGGAAATAAGACAGTGATTCAGGGGGAAAAAGAGAGCCAGTTATTTAGTGATATAAATAATATATTATTTGAGAAAATAAGTACTGAACGCAGAGAGGATATTTCTGAACCTGAACATTATATAGGAACGGATGAATCTGGTAAGGGAGATTATTTCGGACCACTTGTAGTGGCTGGTGTTATTGTTAATAAGGTTTCTTCTTTGCTGTTAAAAGAGATGGGCGTTAAAGACAGCAAGCTCCTTACTGATAGTGTGATGAAGAAAATGGCACCTGAGATTAAAAGAATTGTTAACGATAAGTTTAATATTATAGTAATTACGCCAAAAACTTATAATGACCTGCATTCTAAAATGAAGAATGTTAACAGGATTCTCGGCTGGTCTCATGCCAGGGTAATTGAGAATCTTTTGATGATAGAAGATGTGAAAACTGCGATAAGCGATAAGTTCGGAGATGAAAAGCTTATAGTAAATTCCCTTCAGGAAAAGGGAAAGAAAATAAACCTGATGCAGTTTACTAAAGCTGAAAGATATACTGCAGTTGCCGCAGCATCTATACTTGCAAGAAGCAGGTTTAACGAATGGTTCGAGGAACAGATAATGAAAAATAACCTGAATCTGCCTAAAGGAGCTTCGGGAATTGTCGATAATAAAGTTAAAGAGATTAAAGCAAAATATGGATCAGAATATTTAGCAGATATAGCTAAATTACATTTTAAGACAACAAATAAATAATAGAGATATAAGAATAAATGGCAAAATCAATAGTAAGAAGAATCGGTTTGTTAACCGGGGGTGGCGACTGTCCCGGACTGAATGCAGTTATACGAGGAGTTACTAAACCTGCACAGGATTATGGGATGTCTGTTTTCGGTATTCTTGATGGTTTCGAAGGATTAGTTGAAGGCCGCGCAAAAGAGTTGACCAATGAAGACGTATCAGGAATTCTGGCACGAGGTGGAACAATATTGGGGTCATCCAATAAAGGTGATCCATTTCATTGGCCGGTAAATTTAGAAGGAAAAATAGAAATCCAGAACAAATCTGCCAATGCTCTTAAGAATTACAATGCCTGGAATCTTGATGCTCTTATAGCCATAGGCGGTGACGGCACAATGCATATATGTAAAAAGCTGGGCGATATGGGAATGAACATGATTGGAGTACCTAAGACCATTGATAATGACCTGGAGGCAACTGATCAGACATTCGGCCACGATTCAGCAGTTTTTATAGTTTCAGAAGCATTAGACCGACTTCATACGACTGCTTCATCACACCACAGAGTTATTGTTGTTGAAGTGATGGGAAGGTATGCCGGATGGATAGCACTTAATGGCGGATTAGCTGGTGGAGCAGATATAATTCTGATTCCGGAAATTCCATTTTCGTGGGAAAAGATTTACGATAAAATCCTTACAAGAGAATTAATGGGAAAGAAATTCAGTCTTGTCTGTGTTGCAGAAGGTGCAAGACCGATTGACGGTGCTCTGACTACAAAAGGAATGGATATAAAACGCCATGATCCGGTTCAACTTGGCGGTATCGGTGAAATTGTTGCTTCTAAAATAGAACAAGGAACAGGCAGGGAAACCCGAGTTACCGTTTTAGGACATGTGCAGCGAGGCGGAAGTCCAACTCCGTTTGATAGAATTCTATCTACTAAATTCGGAGCCTTTGCTGCTGAACTTGCAGCAGAACGGAAATTTGGCAGGATGGTTGCATTAAAAGGAACAGAGATTAAGAATGTAAGAATTGAAGATGCTATTGCCAGACAAAAACTTGTAAGGCCTGATACACAGGCAGTACATGTTGCCAGGGAAGTAGGTATTTCATTTGGTGAACCGGAGCGAGATAAATAAATAAAAAGGGAGAGGAAAAAACTTGTTTTTTCCTCTCGTGTCCCATATATTTGGGTCAGAATTTTTGAAAGAATGGGGTCGTAGTTCAGTTGGTTAGAACGCCTGCCTGTCACGCAGGAGGTCGCGAGTTCGAGTCTCGTCGGCCCCGCT
>Ga0182027_10004274_pt1 | contig 22226 bp, 19 predicted proteins | sample 712E1DmetaG_FD_121300 | JGI IMG/M metagenome (GOLD analysis project Ga0182027, IMG submission 121300) | Permafrost microbial communities from Stordalen Mire, Sweden - 712E1D metaG (Illumina Assembly) | ecosystem: Environmental > Terrestrial > Soil > Wetlands > Permafrost | place: Sweden... | reverse complement strand
TGTTCAGAAGCCCGATATTATATAACTGCATTATATATATTTCTATTTCCTCACCAAATATTATTCTTTCTTCATTTGATAGTATTCTGAAACTGTCTTCCGATAATACATTGATTTTATCAGTCTCAATCTTATCCCTGGCATTTTTTTCGTATATCCAGCTATAGGCGGCAGCTATAATGTTCTTGTGATAGGTATTATTACTCAGAAGAGATTTTTCTACATCTCTGACAGAATAATCATTCTTTATACCCTTAAAAACCTTTACTATTACGTCTACTATCTCTGATACCATATTCGTTTTTTAATTTATAATACAAATTTACAATTATTTAGTAAATTTTCTTGTAATACTATCATCTTCTTTCTTTCACTGCTTATTTTGTCATTAAAACCTAACAAATGAAGAAAACCATGAATTATTAGTCGAACTAATTCCTCTTTTAGTTTAACACCGTATGCTCGTGCATTGTTCCTTGCATCTTCAACTGATATAAACAGTTCACCGTCAAGTTCATCATTTTTTCCTGAATAATTAAAGGTAATTATATCCGTGGATCGGTGGTGGTTCAGGTATTTAATATTCATCTTAGAAATCTCAGCAGAATCAACAAAATTAACTGACATTGCAGTAATTTTGAAATTTAGCTCATTTTTAAGGTAGTTAACTATTTCGTGAACATTTTTCTTTTTAATAGAATATTTGCCTGCAAAATTAATATGTAAGTTTTTAACCACTTATCTAAAAATAAAGAATTATCAATAAATTTCAAGTTTATTTACGCTTTTAATGAAAAATATTTTGAATTATTGAAAATGTTATATTTTTATATATAACCATGTTTTTTCAATGATTCAACCGTAATTTCGGTATACTTTGAATACCTAACAGCTGATTTTGCAAATTCTTCAAGCTCATTTTCAGTTAGATTTCTCATAATTCTGGCAGGCACTCCACCTGCAAGCTTTCCTGTCGGTACTATAAATCCCGGAGTTACTAAGGCTCCCGCTGCTACCATTGACTTTTCCTCAATCACTGCTCCATCAAGGATTATTGCTCCCATCCCAATAAGACTTAAACTGTTTATAGTGCATCCATGAAGGGTCACAGAATGGCCAATTGTTACTTTATCACCAATATTAAGGGGAAATCTCCCATTTGTGACGTGGAGCATCGAACAATCCTGAACGTTGGTATATGATCCGATCTTAATATAATGAACATCACCCCTGATCACCGTATTGTACCATACACTCGATTTTTCGCCAATAATAACATTACCAATAATTTTTGCCCCCGAAGCTATAAATACGGATGAATGAATCTCCGGGAAATATTCTTTATAAGGAAATAATTTTAATTCCTGTATTTTGGTGGAGTCCATCCTTCTCTCTTCCATTGTTTCAACTCAAGTTTTACATTTCCAACAAATACTTTCATTTTTGCAACTATCGGAATAGATGCTTCATCATTTGAAAACCAACCTTCAAAATAACCTGTTAGCCCGTAAATACTCACGAAATCCATATTCCCGTCTAGTCTCAAACAGGCAATATCATAATCCACTGCATCAACTTCTGCTTTTTGAACCCCGGTATAAAAATTTATTTTTGTATACTCATATTTTTCATTAACAAAACAGGGCACATTAACTGATTTCTTTATGCCAAGGTTCATCCTGGCATAATAAAATATTGACAACCCGTCCTGCATCTGTTGGTTTAAATATGAAGTAGAATCAGTCCATAATTGATAAGGACTTATTTTCCCTTTTTTAATTTTTATTTTCGAATCCTTATAATTAAAATTATATTCTGTAAATGTGGAATACTCATCGTGTTTAACTGTCCCCCTGAAAAATTCAGACGCATATTCCGGGTTAATTCTGCTTTCATATATCTGGTGCAGGCTAACAAAAGGTATACCGTTATATGAATTTATATATGCTACAGCACTATAATAAGTTTTACCTTTTATTTCCCTTTTATCTTTAACTATTAATTTAATTTCTCCAAGTTTGATAAAAGAATAACTTACTACGTAAGTCAACTCCTCCCCTACCTGCATTTTCTTCTCTGAAAAGAAACCTAATTCATGTTGGGAAATAGTGCTTTTCATAAAACTGCCGCTTATTAAAATATATGCCGGCAGCAAAAGGAGAAATAACAATAGTTTTTTTTTCATTTTAATTTCGCAAGTTGCTTTGCTTCATCAAAAAGTGTGAGTGCTTTTGCATACTGATTATCAGTCTGCAGAATTACAGGATACCATCCTTCATTTTTCCAGAAATTCCTTGCAATCTGGGCCTTTATCCGGGCTGAAATATATCTATAATCTTTTTTTAAGTCCTCTTCATTAAGCTTAACTTTTTTCTCTGAAGCAAAATCAGTAAAACCTTTTATTAAATCAGGACTAATTGTATATCCTTTCAGGAATCCCGGGAAATCATTCCCATACTTTGCTTTTATTTTAGAAGCATTTTCATCAAGGTATTGTAAAATATAAAGATAAAATATATTATTCTTCAGCAGTTCTGTTGTATAACTTGTAATGTCTTCAGATTTAATAATATAATCAGGCGTAATACCTCCACCACCATAAACTATCCTGCCGCTATTTGTTTTAAATTCCGGCCGACCGGAATCACTTTCAGCACTATGATTTAAATTATCTCCCTGTTTTGCGCTGTCATCTCCCGCTTCAGAATAATATTCGTCTTTATCTTTTATTTTTGTATAATCTCTTTGTATCAATCTGCCTGATGGAGTAAAGTACTTTGAAATAGTCAGTCTGAGTGCAGAATTATCCGGTAAAGTAAATTGTCTTTGTACAAGACCTTTGCCGAATGTTGTCTCTCCTACAATTAGGCCTCTGTCCCAATCCTGAATTGCCCCTGAAACAATTTCGCTTGCTGATGCACTTCCTTTATTAACAAGAACTATTAGAGGAATATTTTCATAAGGAGATGACTCACCGGCATAATATGACTGGTCAAATTCAGATCTCCTTCCTTTTGTATAAACAATCTTTTTCTTTCCGTCCAGGAACAGATCAGATATTTTAACAGCCTGCTCCATGTAACCACCAGGATTTCCTCTTAGATCAAATATAAGCTGTTTCATACCCTTGTTTTTTAGATCATCAAGAGCTTTTACCACTTCATCATAAGTAGTTTCGGAAAACCTTGAAACACTTATATATCCAGTCTTATCGTTAATCATAAAATGAGTATCCACAGAATAAATCGGGATTTTGTCTCTTGTAATTGTATAATCCTGGGGTTTAGATATTCCGGGCCTGATAATCGTTACTACAACCTTAGTCCCGGCAGCCCCCCGCAGTTTTTTTCTTACATCATCATTCGAAATCCCAATAATTCCCTTACCGTCAATTTTAATAATCCTGTCCCCGCTCATTATTCCAAGTGCCTCACTTGGTCCCCCGGTTATAGATGAAACAACCGTAAGAGTATCATTTACAACCTGGTACTCAATTCCTATACCTTCAAAATCTCCTCTGAATGATTCTTCAACATTCTCTAATTGTTTTGCCGGGATATAGACAGAATGAGGGTCTAACTTAGTTAGCATTCCGTTTATAGCTGCCTCTACTAATTTTTGAGGGTCAACATCTTCTACATAGTATTTATCTGTAAAAGATAGTACATCATTGAATTTTGATAAACTGTCTCTCAGGTTATCGTTTGAAAATACTTTCTGAATCTGGAAACCTAGTACTATTCCAAGAATAAGTATTAATATGCTATAGGGGAATTTCGTTTTAAATGTATTCATCATATCTCCGCTTAAATCTTAACAGCCAGCGTAATGAATGATTGGATCTCTTTTTTAACAACAGAATTTTGCAATGACTGGCTCAGATAATTTACCTTAAGATTAAAATTTATTTCTTTATATGGCTCATAATTTATCGAAGCGCTGACCATTCTCTGATATTCAAGATCACCATCAAGAAAGTGTACAGTTTCACTATCAAATGTTCTGTGCCCCAACGCTATATCACCACCAATATTTTTAACAGAACCATCAGAATTTATCGGATTAGCGCCATGTATTCCATAAAGGAAACCTAAAGATGCGCTGCACCTATAATTAAACCTATAATTAAATTCAGTGAAAAACAACTCACTATTTGGATATGTAAAAGTTCCAAGCGCATATCCCTGATTGGTAAAATTGGTTCCATTTATCCTATGTGTAAATACATAAGGCTCAATTCTCTGATATTCCACTTTTATGTCAAGCGGTATATAGTTATACAAATTAGAAGAGTTAACCCCTAAATTCCATATAGTCTGATTTCCATACCAGCCCTTACCTATCTTTCCGAATGTAATATCATCAATTAAAAAATAACTGAATAATTTCAACCCTGTAATCGATCTGTTAGTAAAATCAAAAAACAACATGGAATTGTCCCTGTCCTCTCCTGCATGCTCAGCTGATTTATAGAAATTAAAAGGATTAAGATATGAAAACTCCAAAGAACGATCTGCATAAATGATAAACTCTCCGGCACCAACTTCCGTTTTATCAGAAAGATTCAAACCTAATCGGTGATACCCTATATATTTTTCTCCTACTACATTCGTTCCTCCCGTTATAGAATCGGGTATATTATTTAGATTACCGGCTATCTTTGCATGAAAATAGGAAAATGTAAATATGCCGTAATTAATATCCATCCCTAAATAATCATAAGGAGGTGAATTGTCATCTATCAAAGCACCCAGGTAACCATATCCTATTTTTAATTTGTCTCTTCCTATCTTAAATCTTATAAGGTCAAAATCAGCGGTTAAATAACCCTGAGTCTCATCAAAAAAGGTCGAACCAGAAGTCTCATTTAGTTTAAAATTATACCGTAAGTCATTCCTTAAATATGATGTTTCTTTATCCCCCGATAATAAACCATTTGTTCCCTTTATGAAAAAACCGAATTTATCCAGAATTGTTCCTCTTATCTCACCTCCAATAATTCCAAGTTTTGCGGTAGTAGTTATATCTTCAATCCTGTCATTCCGTAATAACAAATCCCCTTCACCAGTCAGATTTATGAAGAGAGTTCCCACCCCTGGCTGATTTTGGAAATAAATATATTTTTCCTTCTGGTTTAGTATTCCATAGTCACCATTTCCGAATAAGGAAACCGAGTTATTAAGAGTACCCGAATATTCAAGTTCAAATTCAGCTTTAAAATCATCAAGGGAAGCTTTGTCCGCCCCATCCAGTTTATCCTTTTTATCATCTGACTCTTTCAGATAAACTGCAATCTGATGCCTCGTTTTTGGAATTTCGAAAGAGTTGTAATTAGTAATAATATGCAGAGCATCCATTCTGTCAAGAAAGTCATAAACATTATGACCAACCGGAACATATTCAGTCTGTGCAGACAGGAAAGCTGTAAACACTATCAATAAAAGAATAACTCTTTTAATCATCGTATTTGTTCCCATTCTTTTGAAATAGATTTATCTTTAATTATTACAGAAAATGCATTTATAAGCCATGACCAGGTTACACCCCAGTATCCTATTTTTCTGTACCGTCTTGGAGATTCATATACCATTATTTTGTCAGTAAAAAGAATATTATGTTTCTTTTTAATTCTCCTGAAGAGATCAAAATCTTCTCCTGCTGCCATTTTTTCATTATAGCCGTTCATCTCTTCAAAAATTACCTTTCTTATTATCTGGCATTCACCTCTCCCCATTCCAACACCAATTTTATTAAGTAATTTGAAATAGCCATTATAGAATCTGTGAAATCTTCTGTCGCTTGGAATCTCTTCTTCGGGAAATACCTGTACCATGCAGGTCATAGCTCCATATTTACTGTCAATAAAATATTTATTCACATAATTAAAGAACTCAGTTACATCCGGAAATAAAATATCACCATTCACAAAAACAAGGATATTGCCTGATGCTGATTTGGCACCTTCATTACGACCCTGCGCTATAATCTGTCTAATACATCCATTATATGGAATAACAATATCCGCCTGCTTTTTTGCTATGTCCATTGTATTGTCACTGCTTCCACCATCAGATATTATTATCTCAATATCAAATTTGTCCCGGAAACATTGATCGTTTAACTGTCTCAGCAAACCCGGAAGTAACTTTTCCTCATTAAGAGTCGGAATTATTATACTATATTTCAAACTATCTGCCTGATATAGGTTCAATCCTTATTGTTTAACTTCAGGCTTCATCTGAGGGAAGAATATTACATCTCTGATGGAAGTTTGATTTGTAAACAACATTGTTAACCTGTCAATACCAATTCCTAAACCGGCTGTCGGTGGCAAACCATATTCCAGGGCACGGATAAAATCTTCGTCTATCTGGTGAGCTTCTTCATCTCCTTCCTCACGTAATTGCACCTGACCCATAAATCTCTGTTTTTGATCAACAGGATCATTAAGTTCTGAGAATGCATTGCATATTTCCCTTCCGGCTACATATCCCTCAAATCTCTCAACCACACCTTCTTTTGATCTGTGCTTCTTTGCCAGGGGTGAAAGTTCTACGGGATAATCAACAATAAAAGTCGGCTGTATCAAATCCGGTTGTACTGTTACTGAGAATAATTCATCTATCAGTTTTGCTCTTCCTTCGGCCTTATTCAAATCAACACCGAATTTTTTAGCAGCTTCCTTAATCTCATCTGTTGAAGCCGAAATAACATCAACTCCGGTTTTTTCCTTAATTGCTTCAACCATAGATACTCTCTGCCAGGGAGGATTAAAGTTAATATTGACCCCTTCAAATTCAAATTCTGATTTCCCGAACACTTCCATACAAATTCCGAAAAGCATTTGCTCCACAAATTTCATCATCCATTCATAATCCTTGTAAGGGACATATAACTCCATCATTGTAAATTCAGGGTTATGAGTCCTGTCCATCCCCTCATTTCTAAAATCTTTTGATATTTCATATACACCATTAAAACCACCAACAATCAATCTTTTCAGGTATAGTTCATCAGCTATCCTAAGATATAACTCAGTATCAAGAGTATTGTGGTGTGTAATAAAAGGTCTTGCTGCCGCACCTCCGTATAATGGCTGCAGAACCGGAGTTTCAACTTCAAGATATCCGTTGCTGTCAAGGATTCTTCTCATTGAAGAAACTATACGGCTCCTCTTTATAAAAGTTTCTTTTATATCGGGATTTACAATAAGATCTACATACCTCTGACGGTACCGAAGTTCAATATCAGAAAATTGATCATGTATTACTTTATTACCCTGTTCATCAACGGTTTCTTTGGCTATTGGTAAAGGGCGGAGTGATTTTGAAAGGATATTAAGTTCTCGTACATGAACAGATATTTCTCCGGTCTTAGTCCTGAAAATATACCCTGCCACACCAATAATATCTCCTATATCCATTAGCTTAAATGCATCGTACATTTCACCGATATCATCTTTACGCACATATATCTGGATTCTGCCCCGATGATCCTGAATCGATGCAAAAGATGCCTTTCCCATTCTGCGGATTGCCATTAATCTGCCGGCTATCCTGACATTAAATTCTTCTCCGTCTTTATAGTTCTCTTTAATAACCTTTGAATCTGAGTCAATATCAAACGAATATGGAAACGGTTCTATTCCTTTCTTCCTTAATTCATCAAGTTCTTCATATCTTCTTTTGATTAAAACATTAATATCTTCAATTGGGCTCTGGTTTTCCAAAAAATCCTCCAGTGTATAAATAATTACAACTTTAAATATAAATAAAATATTCTCCCCTTAATAAAAATGTCATTCTGATCCCGACTTTGTCGGGAGAAGAATCTCCTCCTGAAAAATAATTACTCCTCTTTCGGTTTTAATACATGTGCTATAAACAAAAGCACTCCTCCTATAACAAATTGCAGCAGAACAGACAATCGGGCATAAGGATACATGAAATCCCAGAATTGTTCTGTGAATATCATTTGAATTCCCCTTCCTGCCTCAATTGCGCCGATAAGTAATAATATATAATATATAGCTATATTCTTTTTCATATATTAACTTTTGTCATTCTGAGCGAAGCGAAGAATCCCTTAGATCCTTCCCTCCACTCCGTTTTGTTCAGAAAGACATAATGAATTATCACTTTTTATTAAACTTTGTAAGCAAATCTTTAACTGCTTCTTTATTTACAATAAAATCAACAATTTTCAACTTAACATAATCTTCATCATAAAAATAATATCCCTTTGCATTTCCGTTTCTCGAACCGGCTCCTGAATCTTTAATTAAGAACCATGTCCTGCCGTTCCTGTTTTGATATCCTATTAAATGTATTCCATGATCGTCACCGGTTGTTCCGTTATTAAAACGGAATTCACGGGCATCATCATTAATATATTCTGAAGGTATATCAAATGAAGGTATTATTGCGGCGTTATGCCATCCATCATAACCGGCTTCAGATACATCTCCCCCTATAGCCATTCCTATTCCGTTTTTTATTGTTTGTTTTATTGTTTCCATAAAAACATCGAGCGGAACATTATAATATGATGAATCATGCCACCAGTTATCAGATACTTCATATTCTACCTGCTGATAATAAGGTTTTTCTTTAAGTGACATTATATCGACATAATTGTCGGGATCTATCTTAAGGTAATCTTTTAAATATGAAACAGGAGTATATTTCTTCCCCTCATACATGAATTCTGCAGGTGGTTCTCCGATATAATGGTTCAGAATAGATTTAATTGTACTAATACTGACATCAACGTCCCAGGCGTTAGATGTTTTTAGGTTTTGCAAATAAAGATTAATTTCATTTATAAGTGCCTTATGGTCATGGAATTTCTGACCTGGTTTTAGTCCGGTATAAACTTCTTCAGGAACAACTCCATATTTTCCCCACATTCTCGGAACAGCATTTGCTTCTGAACCTTCTCCAATTACCGAGTTCCCTCTTTCTTCAATAAATCTTTTTGCTTTCTCAAGGTATTCGAAATAAACAGTATACATCTCAGATAATTTAACTTTTTTATTATGCAGACGGAATATTTCTGATTCCAGATAGGACGTAGTGGAAAAACACCAGCATGTCCCCGTTCTGCCTTGTGAAACCGGCGGATTATGCCAGATGCTTGTAAATTCATCTACCGATTTGGGAATATCCAAATCTGTAAAATCTAATTTAAATTCTTTCTTTGGATTCTTTGCGGGAGTATAATCATCAAGTCCTTTTAATATTTCCTCAAAATATCCTTCCCTGGGTTCTCTTAATATCCCTTTATTTGTATTTTTATCCTGTGCAACCGCACATTGAAAAATACTGCCCAGAATTAGCACAACTGCAATTAAATAAATTTTCATTTTCATCCTTATTTCTGATATTTAATCAAAATTATTAATGCAAATTAAATAGATTTTTCCGCTGTGCAAAATAAATTATATAGGCATTTCAATTCCGAAAGTTGAACCTATCCCCTGTTTACTATCCACCCAAACTCTGCCATGGTGTTCTTCTACAATCTTTTTTACTGACCAAAGTCCTATACCCGAACTTTTCTCCATTCCTGTTGGTTTGGCACTTAAAACTGCACCCTTCTGAAACACCTGCTTAAGATCATCTGCTGAAAGTCCAACCCCGTTATCAGTAACCTCTATTAATATTGATTTGTTTTTAACATATGTCCGCACCTCCACGACTGTATCAGGCGGCCCGTATTTTATTGCATTATTAATCAGATTTTCAATTACTTCCTGTATCTTGGCCTCATCCGCCTTTATCTCTGGAAGTCCGATTGATGATTTATTAATAAGTCTTATCTTTTTCGCTTTAGCATAAGATGTATTATTCAGGCAAACTTCATCAATCAAAGTTTTAAGCTGAACATTAGAAAAATTTAATGAGGGCTCTGGTTTTTTCCTGGCTATAATCTGACACATATTCTGAGATAATTTACAAATATTCTCCGATGAGATTATTAAAGATGACATTATCTCCTGCTGTTCTGTTGCATTCAGATCATATGAATTAAGAAGATCAATACAACCCTTTATTGCAGATGCCGGGTTTTTAATATCATGAATTGCCATGGCAAAAAGATCTTCTTTTTGTGCCTGGAGTTCCTCAAGTTGTCTCTGGCTTTCAGTCAGTTTTTGTTTTTGTTTGACTAGATTACCATTAGCATTTTCCAGGCTTGATACTTGAAATTCCAGATCCTTTATCTTTTTTTGTAAATGAGTATTTTCCTCTATATGTATCTGTATCTCTGACTTTAATCTCTTATAAGCATATTTAAGATCTGAATATTCCTCCCTTAGAAGATTATTATCCATCCCTTCTTTTAATCCATCTTTCTTCCTTTTAATCAGAAATATTATGAATGCAAATTGAAATATGCATATTATTGAAATTGAAATAGTAATTATCTGATTCAAAGAAAGGGGCCCTATTAGTTGAAAGTAATCTGCTTTATCTTTTTCGGGAGAAGTGCCGGTTTGATCATTTACTTCGAATTGCTGAATAAGAGAATTTGATTCCCAACCGGCATTTGTGAATGCCAGTATTTTTACAATATAAGCCCCTTTAGGCAGCCCCTCCAACTCTAAAAGATCTTCAGTGAAACCATTTACCGGTTCAAGAAGTTTCCCATTTAAATAAGCCTTATACTTTATATTTTCTATATTTCCATCCGGAGGGGTAATAAAAAAGGTGATTTTATCCCCTGTCTTTATTGTTATTTTTTCCCGGGATCCTTCAGGCAGGCTTTTTCCATTAACCTGAATTGATGCAAGTTTCAGACTATTGTCTTTTTGAGAGTAGGAATTATTAGATAAGGCTAGAACTAAAGATATGAGGATTGCGGAAATAATTCTTTTTTTCATTTTAATATATTTTATCTCTGATGGGTTGTTTCTCCATTATCGGACTTTTTCCCCAAAGTTTTAGTTTTTGCTGAAATTATTACTAAAACTCTATTTCCGCTTAAAATTTGCCAGCCTAAGACAGACAAGATCCTGTATATTCTCTGCAAGTTTGACTGGTATGTTAAAATTATTAGCTATAATTGCAAATGCCATAGGTTCATTATCGCCTGTAATTGCATATCCGCAAAGACTTCGTACCGCAGTGAGATATCCAGTCTTGGCCCGAACTTTATCTTCTGCCCTTGTATTTTTCAATCTTGCTATTAAAGTGCCATCTACACCTGCAATCGGGAGTGAATTGTAAAATGGGATATAATGCTTGCTCTTAAACATATAATTCAGAAGCGAAACAAATTGTCTGGGAGTAACAAGGTTCAGTCTCGACAATCCGCTTCCGTCTACAATATTAAAAGCATCAGTATTTATTCCCATATCCCTGAAAATATTCATCTCTGATTCAATCCCTTTTTCGGCTGATCCATAATGTTCTTCTTCAAGACCGACTGTTTTCAATATCTGCTCTGCATAAAAATTATTACTGTTTTTATTAACAACTTTTACAATCTCTCTTAAAGGGACAGAATAATTTGTAAAAAGCAGATCTGCCTGTTTGTAGTCTAACGGTTTTGTAAGATCGCTAACTTCTACAGGAAAACCGGTTACTTTTATCCCTTTCCTTTCAAGCACGTCCTTTAATACAACCACTGCATACTGTGTAGGATTATTAACAGTACAAAATGTATTAACAGTGTCAGAATTTTCTTTTATTGTTCCCGAGACTGTTATTATATTCGTTCCAGTTTCTCTGTAAACATCAATATCAGTAACTGAATCATTTGGTACAACCTTCACTTCATTTACAGGGACAATATATTTAGTATTCGGTGATACAGATACTCTTGCTGTTCTTTTTTCCTTATTCACGCTTACTGAAAGATCAACACAATTATCATTGAACGAAACAGCGCTGCTTTGTGCTGAATACCAATAACTTTCATCATCCCACGCCCATCCTTCTCCTAATCCCTTGTCATCAAATTCGTTGTCATCGCCTATTATACTTCCGTCAATTTCATCAATGCCAAGATTTAGCAGCGAATCAGCCCAAAGGTTATATACTCTTAAATTATCACCACCGTAAAACCTGCCTGAGATTGTCGGGTCACCGCGTCCCTGAACAATAATATCGCCCTTGAGAATTGAGCCGTCAATATTGCCTCTTTTATAAATATTAGTGGTAAACCTGTATTCAGGGCCTAATAATATAAACGCAGCTGATGTTGTGAACAACTTTAAACTGGAAGCCGGCATTAATAACTTATCTTCATTCCGCCTATAAAAATATTCCCCGGTTTCAAGAGATTGAATAAGCACACCCCAGGTAGCATTACTGAAACTTGGGTCATTAAATATATCATCCATCTGGTTCCACAACTCAGGAAGAGTTGATACCGAATATTTGGGAGCCGGTACTATTAAAGTATCTCTCTTTTCCTGGGCAAAGACCGAAAGAAATCCAACAAGTATTATTAATAACGTTAATTTTCTATTTACCATATTTCTGAATAACTCCATCAATTTCCGCTTTGTTCATTTTCCTGTATGCACCAACCGGGATATCAGCATATATTCCTGCAAAACTCAGCCTGTTCAATGTTTGCACTGTGTATCCCAATGCGCTGAACATATTTTTAACAAAATGATTTCTCCCTTCAACTGCAGTTACAATTAAAATGGAGAAGTTATTTTTTTTAGGAAAAGCAAGCTTTGTAAACTTGCCTCTTTTACCCTCAATAAAAACTCCCTTTAGCAGTTTTTCTCTGTCTTTTTCTTCAAGCTGCCTGTCAAGCCAAACTTCATATTCGCGGGGTATTTTATTACTCGGATGTGTAACAAGATTTGCGAAATCCCCGTCATTTGTAAGTATAAGAACACCTGTAGTATTATAATCAAGCCGGCCGGCAGGGAAAATACTTTCTTTAGTATCAATAAGGTCAATCACTGTTTGCCGTCTTTTTTCATCAGCGGTTGAAGTAATTACACCTTTCGGTTTGTTTAACAGGTAATAAACATGTCTTTTGGGAGTAATTTTTTCACCGTCAACACGTACCATGTCATTATCCTGATCAACTTTGAAGGCAAGGTCCATTATAATTTTATTATTTACCTCTATCCTTCCCTGAAGAATAAATTCTTCAACTTTTCTTCTCGAACCTGTACCGCAATCGGCCAGGTATTTATTCAGTCTGACTTCCATTATTTCCTTCGTTATCGATTTCGTTTTGAACCTGTTCTTCAATAGCATTCATCATAATCTTTTGTCTTTGTTCAAGGAAATCTTCATCTTTCATTATTTCCTCAATCTCACGCGGTTTCGGCAGGTCACTAATTTTATGAAGACCAAAATATTTAAGGAAGTCTTCCGTAGTAGCATACAGCAGCGGTCTTCCAATTGTTTCTGCACGACCTGAAATGGTAATTAAATTTTTCTCTAAAAGAGTAGTAAGAATATAATCTGAATTAACTCCCCGGATGGTCTCGAGTTCCGGTTTTGTCATTGGTTGTTTGTAAGCAATTATGGCAAGTGTTTCAAGAGCTGCCTGGCTTAGCCTTCTTTTACTCTTTTCAGATGAAAGATAGCCGATATATTTTGCATTTTCAGGCTTGGTAGAAAACAGGTAACCATTTGCTATTTTCTGTATATGGAATGAAACTTCCTGTTCATCATACTTCTTATTCAGCTCATCCACCATCTGGTCTACTTCATCATTTGAAAGCTGCACCTCATCACCATCAATCCCGGTAATAGCTTTCACTATTTCAGATGCATCTATTGGGTCATCTGAAGAAAATATTAAGGCTTCTACAATTGAACTATAAACCTTGTCCATCTAATCCCTTCATAAGTACAAAATCATTAAAATCCGGTGATTCCTTAATTAAAACTCTGTTCATTTTTGTCAATTCAAGCAGTGCTACAAATGTAATAACTATTCTTATTTTTTCCCTCATATTTTCTACAAGACTCATAAAATGTACTTCATTCTCTGCCTCTAACCTGTCCAGTATATATTGCACCTGTTCTTCAATAGAAATATTTATTCTGTTTATTTGATGAACAAGTACCGGTTTTATACCTTCGATAGCTCTTTTAAAAGCTTTTGCCAGATCAAAAATAGTAACATTTTTCAACAAAATATCGTATTCAGGCGGAGATTCTTTCTCATCTAATGAATAATTCCCTCTGAAACTTACCTTGCGCTGGTTAGTCTCAAAGAAAGATAACTCTTCACTCATCTCCTTATACTTCTTGTATTCCAGAAGAGCTGCAATCAGGTCAGCTCTCGGGTCAACCTCTTCCCCTTTTTCGTCAATTTCCCTTGGAAGCAGCATTCTAACTTTTATGTGCATCAGAGTTGAAGCCATAAGAATAAAATCACCCGCCATTTCAAGATCAATCATTTTTATAACATTTACATATTCCAGGAATTCTTTAGTAATCTTGGATATGGGGATATCATAAATATCCAGTTCATCTCGTTTTATAAAAAAGAGAAGCAGATCAAGGGGCCCTTCAAATTTATCAAGTATTATCTTATACAATATTTATCCGAGTTTCATTTTCTCGCGAACTTCTGTCATCGTCGCTGTGGCTAATTCTTTAGCCCTTTTTTCTCCATCAGCTAAAATATCTTTTACAAGAACAATATTATTTTCAAAACTCTTCCTTCTTTCAATCATGGGCTCAAGGAACTCTGATATCTTTGAAGCGCAGTTCATCTTGCAGTCAAAACACCCTAACGCACCTGATCTGCAGCCTGCTTCAATTTCCGGTACTTCATCCGGATTGAATTTTTTATGATATGAAAAGATAAGACAAATCTCCGGATGTCCCGGATCTCCTTTCCTTATTTTCAGTGGATCAGTGACTGCTTTTTTAAGTTTTGCCTTAACAACTTCCGGTTCATCCGAAAGCAGGATTGTATTCCCGAGGGATTTACTCATTTTGGCATTTCCGTCCAATCCTGAAAGCCTTGCAAACTTTGTTAACATTGGTTCTGGTTCAGGGAATACATCTCCCCACTGGTTGTTAAATCTTCTCGCAATCTCCCTGGATATTTCAATGTGCGGGACCTGGTCCTCACCGACTGGGACATAATTCCCTTTATACAAGAGAATATCTGCTGTCTGCAGAACCGGGTAACCCAAATGACCGTAAATAATATTTTCAATATGAAGATCCCGCACCTGGTCCTTTACAGTAGGATTTCTTTCTAATCTGTTAACAGTTATCAGCATTGAAAGGATCAGGTGAAGTTCAGTGTGCTCTTTAATCTTTGACTGTCTGAACATTGGACTCTTTACAGGGTCAATTCCTGCTGCCAGCCAATCAATCAGCATATCTATAGAATTCTGGTAAATATTGGATGTATCCAATCCTGTAGTAAGAACATGATAATCAGCTATCAGATGATAATTATCATATTCACTTTGTAAATTAACCCAGTTCTCGAGAGCGCCTACGTAATGTCCTATATGGAGCTTTCCAGTTGGTCGCATCCCGCTTAAAATTCTTTTTTTCGCCATCAAATAGTCTTTTTTAATTAATAAGTAAAAATAACAATAATGGAGATAATATTTATATATTTTATTTCCTATAAATCCCCCTTAGAAAAGGGACTAAGGGGGTTGTTACAATTTAACATGTAATGAGTATGTCTCAAAAGTAATTATACTGTCATTCTGAACGAGCGAAGCGACTGAAGAATCTCATAAATTGATTATAAAATGCAGATTCTTCGCTTCGCTCAGAATGACATATAAAAGCTACTTATATTAAATTCATATATATATTTGCATTGTCAGATTATATTATTAGTAGATTAAAGGAAGGACTTCTGGATATGCTCAAATATCTTAAAATATTGTTTCTGTTTTCAGCGTTTATTTTCGCCGCCTGTTCGGGTTCAAGGGAAGTAACTTCTCAGTCCAACAATGGTAAAATAAAAATAGACGGCAATATTTCAGAATGGCAGCACCTTACAAATATTCCGGGTGAAAACATATCATTCGGTTTTAGTAATGATTCCACAAACCTGTATATTTCTATGATTACCAGCGACGAAAATAAAATATCAGCCATCTTGCGCGGGGGACTTGAAGTTTGGATCGATCCGGGGAACCCGAATGATAAAATTGGAATCAGGTATCCTGAAAAACCTGACCCGGGTGAAATGATAGAGCGTATTAAAAAACAGGAATTTCAGGAAAGTCCTATTCGAGATCATTTTGACCAGGTAGAAAATAACGAGAACAGAGAATTAGACCCCGGTATGATTCAATTTCTATCTACTCAAAAGTTTATTTATATAATAAATGAAGGTGGCAGGGTTCTAAAGTCATATCCTATAAATAGTGATTTATATAAAGTAAATTTAAACGTAACCAAAAATACTCTTTGCTATGAAATATCAGTACCATTTGGTAAGAACCCGTTATTGAATATTGATGCTGCTAATGAAGCTAAAGCGAAACTAAATGTTAAATTTATTTCAGGAGATATTGCAACACCATTAGAGAAAATAAAAAAACCTGCCGGATCAGATGATTATGATATGCGGCAATCCAATCAGACAAACCAGGATGATTATAATCCCCATGGTGGAGGCGGCCCTGGTGCACCGGGAATGAATCCAAATAACAAGAAATCGAATGAACCAATAAGCTATAAATTCGAAGTTATTCTGGCCCGATAAACACTCTATCTATCTGCTTATCATTTCCTTTTGTCATTTCGACCGAAGGGAGAAATCTTTTTCCTCTTAATTCATAAGTTTTCTCAGTTGAAGGCTCCTTCTATTATGGAAGTTTGTGAATAATTTTAATATATTAAATAAGCGAGGTTTTAACAATTGAGGTCATATCATGAGAAGTATATTCAAATTTAATTCAATAGAATTCTTATTTCTTACTATTGTAATTATTGACTTCATAATCCCCTCTGTATATGGACAAATTACTAAATCTACTGATTCAGTTATGATTGAAGTAAACAGGTTTCATTTGCCAATTAATAATGCAGGTACGTTAGGAGACCAGCTTACGCCCGGTCAGACTTTAGCCGGAGGTTTGTACGATGATAGAATAGTTTTATATAGCGGTGGATTATTAATGTCTGGCCTATCTAATGGTTTTCGCTGGTCAAACGCTTCCGTGACCGCAATACGGGTCGATGATTATGTCCCTGGCAAAGTGGGTTCTTCTATAAATGATCCGTTAAATAAAGTATATGTTGTTAAATCTAGCGATCCTCAATTCGGACAATCATGGCAGGACTGGAAATCTGCTGTTGCACAGGGGGCTGATTTTTATGATGGTAATAAAGATGGAGTTTACAATCCTGTAGATCTTAATGGAAACGGGAAATGGGATCCTGATGAAGACAGACCTGATTTACTTGGAAATATAACCGCCTGGTGTGTTTATAATGATGGCTTGCCTGGCAATTTGAGAACTTATGGTGATGTCAATCCTCAGGGCATAGAAGTCCAACAAACTGTTTTTGCTCAAAAAGATTCTGCTGATCTGAATAATGTAATTTTTGTAAGATATAGGTTATTAAACAGAGGTACTGTAGCAGATGTAATGGATTCAGTTTATTTCGGAACAGCAGCGGATATCGATATTGGTGATAGTGGGGCTAATGATCTTGTCGGTTGTGACACTTTAATAAATTCCGGATATATTTACCACAAGACCGGAGTAGCAGATAGTAAATTTGGGACAAATCCTCCTGCCGAGCTTATTACACTACTCCAGGGGCCTTTGGCTTATATTCCGGGAATTACGTTCCTTGATATAAATTCTAATGGGATTTATGACCCGGGAATTGACACCCCAATCGATACAGCTTACAGTTTCCGTGGTCCTTTGCTCGGTAAGGAAAGTTTCCCTGGTGCAAAAAATCTTAGTGTCACTTCTTCATTTCAATTCTATGGCGGTATTGATCCGGCTAATAGATTTATGGCTTTCAATTATTTAAAGGGAGAAGATTTTACTGGAAGTTTTATTGACCCTTGTACATGGAAACAGGGACAGGTTTTTGGGAGTATTAACTGTGCTGGTATAAATCCTGCTTTTATGTATTCCGGAGATCCAATAAACCAAACAGGATGGTTAAATGTAACACCCAGAGATACAAGAATAATTGTTTCTTCAGGACCATTTAAATTGGAGAAGAATATACCTAATGATATAATTATAGGTCATATTGTAGGCCGAGGGAATGATTATTTGAATTCTATTTATGTTGGCAAAGGTTATGCCTCTACTACAATAAATTATTATAAATCCAATTTCCCGAATTCTATAATTACAGGTTTAAGAGATTTACAAAATACAGTTACTAATTTCCGGCTGAATCAGAATTATCCGAATCCCTTTAATCCGTCAACTACTATAAGATTTTCTGTTAACACTAATTCTTTAGTTACTATTAAAGTGATAAACATTCTCGGTGAAGAAATCGCAACTATCATGAATGAACAGAAACACTCCGGCGAATATACCATTGAATTTAATGCGGATAAATATAACCTTGCCTCCGGAGTATATTTCTACAGACTAACCGCCGGAAGTTTTACTTCAGTTAAAAAGATGTTATTGCTAAAATAAGATGTTTTAATCCCCCTTATCAAAGGGGGACAAAGGGGGTTGTTTCCTACAGTTGAGATGTGATAATGTATATAATAAAAAACTTGCGACTCATAACGCATTAGTTTGATCTACTTTTACCTTTTTACTTTTAACTTTATACTTTATTTATCATTCTTATGACAAATAAAGATACGGTTTCCAGTTCTCGTCAAGTTTCCCTACAACCGTCTTTATAAACATAATATGATTTGGCTTAAAAGGCTTGTAAATCAAATGCATGTGTGACTCTTCAAGAGTCCTGTTCCCTTTCCTGTTATTACAAACAGTACACGCAGTCACTAAATTTTCCCATGAATCTACCCCGCCTTTAGATTTTGGTACAACATGGTCAATCGTCAGGGGCAGATCACTCCTGCCGCAGTATGCGCATTTGTAAGCATCCCTTCTTAGAATATTCTTCCTGGTAAGTACTACTTTTTTGTAAGGGATAGAAACAAAATAACTCAGGCGGATAACACTTGGCCAGGGATATGCTTTCTTTACAGTTCTGATCTCTTTCCTTTTATCATCCTGAATTAATTCCGCTTTTCCCAATATAATAAGCACCATTGCCTTTTTGATATTGCAGACAGTCAATGGTTCATAACTCTGATTCAAGATCAGAACCTTGGCATTCAGCTTACCATTTGTGTGTTTAGAGAGTTCGAAGACGTATTCCTTTAGTCTATATCATTTATAATTTTATAAAAATAACAAATAAATAAGAAAATGTAAACATCCCCCGGAAAACTTATTGTTTGTAATTTTATACTCCGGCTATAAAATTACAACTATGGCTAATACCCCATACCACTGGATAATCGTCCATTAGATGGATGATTATCATCCACCGCGTGGTTGATTATCATCCACCATTTCCGTATAATTGCACTATGATAAACAGAAAAATAACACCTAACGTACTTTCGGCCTTGAAGGATACACCGGTTGTCGTTCTTCATGGCGCACGCCAGACAGGTAAAAGTACATTAATCAAAGAGTTAATCAGGCAAAAATATTCAGCGGAATATGTAACACTCGATGATTCATCAATATTATCCGCCGCTTCGAATAATCCCAGAGGATTTCTGGAAGCCTTTGATAAAAACATAGCAATTGATGAGGTTCAGCGGGCTCCCGAATTATTCCTTGAAATAAAAAGGATAGTTGATGAAAACCGGAAACCCGGGAGATTTATTCTTACTGGGTCGGCTAATGTATTATTGATCCCCCGGATTTCCGAATCTCTTGCCGGAAGAGTTGAGATATTAAATTTATTCCCCTTCTCGCAAAATGAATTAAGCGGAAGCAGCTTTAATATTTTAGATGTTATGTTCGAAGATAAAATAAAAGTACCTGCTGAAAACAAATCTTCAGATTCTTTAATTAAACGAATTGTTAAAGGTGGTTACCCTGAAGTAAATAACCGACTGAGCACTGATAGAAGAAATGCCTGGTTCAATTCCTACATGACATCTATCCTTCAAAGAGATATAAGAGATATTTCAAATATTGAAGGTATGACTCAATTGCCAAGATTGCTGAACATTATTGCTTCCAGGGCCGGTTCGCTGTTAAACTTCGCCGAATTTGCGCGTCTGGTTGCAATTCCTCAGACAACATTAAAAAGATATTTCACAATGTTAAATTCAATATTCATGATTTATTACCTGCAGCCATATTTAGGAAACTTTTCCAGGAGATTAATTAAAACACCTAAAATATATCTTTATGACACAGGTTTGTTGACATATCTTATTTCAGCGGATGAACAAAGGCTTCGGCAGGAACCCTCATTATCCGGTGCGGTAATCGAGAATTTTGTTTTAATGGAATTGTTAAAACAGGTATCCTGGAGTAATAAATTATTAAAAATATATTTTTACAGAACCAACTCAGGACAGGAAGTTGATTTTGTAATTGAAAGAAGCGATGGATCAATAATCGGGATTGAAGTAAAAGCAACTCATTCGCCAAGAGCAGAAATGTTTAACGGATTAAGACATCTTGAATCAGAATATAAAACAAAATTTAAGAACGGATATTTGTTTTATAACGGTGACAAGATAATCCCCTTTGCTAAAAACATGAACGCCCTCCCGATCAGTACATTATGGATTTGACAAGTAATTATGAAATTTCTTCGTCTCTTGTAAAAATTAACTGTTTACCAAGAGCAGCTTCAAGTTTTGAAATTGTTTTCAACGTAAGGTTATGGTTACCTGATAACCATTTGCTGATTTCCGATTTATCCTTACCTAATATTTTTGATAAATCATCCTTAGTCATATTTTTACTTTTCAATAAATTGCTAACCTGATAAGCTATACCCATCGTATGATCCACAAAATACTCAAGATCTTTTGGAGTCGATGCCAGAAACTCATCTACAATTTCTTTTTTACTTTTTACTTTGGTCATATTGTAAGTTCTCCATTAAAGGCTTTTTGCATTAGGCTATTGAAAAGAGAATTCAATTCCCTTTCCGATTTTAATTGCTTTTCTTTTAAAGCCTCAATTGAATAGACAACATCAGCAAACCTTTGCTGCAATTCTATTGGAGGCATCATTATATCCAGATTTTTTAATATTTCCAGATTAATATTTTTTTGTGCTGATTGCGGAGCCAACTCTGTTAATTTTTTTTGAATGAATGTAAAATAGAAATGAATGTATTCGACATTTACCATTTTAGAAGGAATAAATCCAACAACACTATCAGGAAAACATGAATCAAAATTCAGCACTGCAGTAAAAGCTATATTCGCGGCAATAGATATGCATAATGTGTTTCGTGGCCATAATTTACTTTGCTTAAGTCCACTTTCGGAATAACTTTGAGTATGTTCTTTTATTAAGAAATAAGAATTTACTATTTCTCCAGTTTGAATTAAGGGATATTTACCTCCTAATAAAAATGGCGCATTTCGGGGACGGTGTTTTGACCTTCCTCTTTCAAGTCTACCTAGCAATCCAAGTTTTTGCAATGGATATCTTTTAATGTTTTTTATAGGATTCCCAAACATCTCAATAAATACAGATTGAAGAAATTGATCAGTTAATTTGTTTGCCTTCTGACGTTTATTTTTAACTAGGTCTATTTTCTCTAAAATCCCGACGATTTGTTTTTGTAGTGAAATGGGCGGAATAGATATTTTAATAGATAATAAATAATTTTTATTAATATGGGGAATAGTTGCACCAGTACATTTCTCTCTTAAATACAAAGATTTAGTACTTAAAAACCAGCCTAAATAATCCGAATTGATATTTTCAGATTTCAGACGTAACCTGGCTAAGGTACTTCCAATATATCCTTCAAGTCCGAAACCGATTGTTCCGGCATTTGCACCATCCCATGCAATAATTACATCATTTTTATTAACTTCTACCCCATTATGGTCGGCATATTTAAGGTTATTATTATTTCTAAGGTCGTCAATTTGAATATACCTTTTTGAATTGACCGTTGGTTTATTAGTAATATTATCAAGTTTTTTACCTTTAACAATCTCAATAATTTCTGTTAAAGCTTTTTCTGGCCATGTTTTCTTGCCAGTTAATTTTTTTGTACTCATTTCAACATTTTCTTTATCTGTTGAATATC
>Ga0182027_10004273_pt1 | contig 22227 bp, 19 predicted proteins | sample 712E1DmetaG_FD_121300 | JGI IMG/M metagenome (GOLD analysis project Ga0182027, IMG submission 121300) | Permafrost microbial communities from Stordalen Mire, Sweden - 712E1D metaG (Illumina Assembly) | ecosystem: Environmental > Terrestrial > Soil > Wetlands > Permafrost | place: Sweden... | reverse complement strand
GCGGCGGAATCCATAGCTCCCTTTTGCCTTATGGTTCGTCATCCGCACATTACCGAGTTTTTCGACATTTTGACGACAGCTCTCGACAACTTCCGGATCGAAATTCGTGAACGATAATGAATCTGGGCGTCCACAACCGCCGTCGCCGATCATGATACCGGCAATAAAAGCCTCGTGATCAGGAAAGGATAAGTTACCCGTTGGGAGATGGCGAAGAACGGCGGTCCGGTCGCCGGTTTTGAGTTCACAAAGATTCCGCCAACCATTGATGGTTAGGAATGGATGGTTGGCTGTCGCTATGATCTTATGCCCTAAACCGGTTGTCAGTTTCCAAACCGGTCGTATGCCATTATCGTGTAGAGCCCGGATTTTTTGGTATGATAATTTCCCTTTTTGGTCAACACATAAAATTGGTTCGGCGGGAAGTGTGTTTTCCTGCGCAATTTCGCCAATTTGCCTGCGTTTGCCATCCTCGAACGTAACCCAAACATCACCTGTCAGGCACTTGCCTACGCCCGTGCCGGCTTCTACCATTAAATGCTGCCCATATGACAGTGCATTTGCGACCGCCTTCAACATTTCTACCTGTTCCGGGCGGTGTTCGTAACTTTCAAAATAGCGGGAAAACGGCCCGCCATGTTCCAGGACGGACGCAGCCTCTTCCGCGTCAATCGGAAGTGGCTCTTTTGGAACCTGGATGGGCGGTCCTTTGCGCTTTTCCGCCGCATCCGGTTCGGACAAGCCAGCGGCTGTTTCGCTCCTAACTCGTTTGGCTTTTATGCCTTCATGCGAGCGCGCTTGCAGCGCTTGCTGGAAAGCCCAAGAACCGGCCCACTCGATCGGTTCGCTGTGCCGGACAATTTCGGCCAGCAGGTCGGGCGGTAATTCCTTGGCCTGGGCAAGCAAGCGCTGATAAACACCGTGCGTGGCGCGTGCATCATCCAGGGCACGATGCGTGGCGGGGAGTGCCACGCCCAGCGCCTGCACCAAGGAGCCCAGGTTGTAGCGGTTAGCCGAGGGCAATAGCACTGCGGCCAGCTCATAGGTGTCCAGCCGTTCGTTCAGTTCGAATAGTTTGTATTTTTTGAAGAACGATAGGTCAAATTGAATGTTATGCCCCAGGATGGGCGAGTCGCCGATGAATGCAACCAGACCTTCTAGAACATCGCGGATGGATGGGGCCTGCCGAACCATTTCGTCTGAAATGCCGGTCAGGCCGCTGATAAATTCCGGGATGTGACGGCCCGGGTTTATGAGAGTGGAGAACTCATCCTCAACCCGGTTGCCATCGAAGCGGCGCGCGCCGATTTCAAGAATGGCATCTGTCTGCGGGTCCAGGCCGGTGGTTTCAAGGTCCAGTGCGACAATGGAAGTCATAATAGCACAATTGTACTATTATTCTTCTTTTTCGGCTTGTGGCAGCGCTTTGCGGACGGTATCCAGAGTCAACTCGCCGATGGCCTTATCTTTGGTTTTCTCGCGTAGAAAATCTTTCAGGTCCTTGGGTGTCAAGGCCGGCAGGGGGGCGCCTTCCACTTTCAACTCCACTTTGGGATTGGCAAAAAGCAGCAGGGAGTTCACCTGTGGAATCTCGGTTCCTTCGGGGAGAACCTTTTTCAGGTAACGCTTGGCCGAATCGATCTCTGCATCGGATTCCAGGTCGGGCCGGCCGAGGTTTTCCTGCCCGAACAAGCGCATGTAGGATTGCAGCACGCCACCGCCTTTTGCCTTCCAGCGTTTTTTATCATAGGCAATCACTCCGCCTTGAAAGTTCGGCATGATCGTCCAGATGCCGGCCGGTCCAACCAGCAAGTGCGAGACCGGGGTGACATAATGATAGACGGTGAATTCCCTGCCCAGGCCTTTCAGGCTTTTGTCGACTATTTCATCCGGGCGGGGGTTGTGCCCCCAGCGATTGGTGAAATGGATGCCGACCTGTGACATCAGGAAGCCAACCAGCAGGGCCGCCAGGGAGTATTGGAACGCATTGGGATACTTAAATGTAATGAACAGGCCGAGCCCGAGGACGATCAATGCTCCAAAGCTGGTATATTGACCTATTTTTGCGTTACGTTGAACTAACTTGAGGTTGGTTACTGATTTCATTTTCGCTCTACTTTTCTTTTAAGGATTGTTCGATGGCTGTGCGGATGGAGCCCAGTACACCGATCTCAACAGCATTTTTGGCGAGACGAACGGCATTCATGATGGCGATTTCGTTCGAGCGGCCATGGCCTATAAAGACCAGACCATTGACGCCCAGTAAGGGTGCCGCTCCTTCTTCTTCCGGGTCAAGCAGTTTCTTGATCTTCCGCAAAGTCGGACGGACCAGTATACCGCCAATCTTGGCCGTCAACGGGCCGGCATTGATCAGCTCTTTTACCTTATCCAGGATCAATTTTGCAACTGCTTCCGTGGATTTTAACATCACGTTTCCGGTGAAGCCATCTGTAACGGCCACATCCACCATGCCTCCAATGACTTCCTTGCCCTCCACGTTGCCGTAGAAGTTCAGGCCCGACTCCTTTAGAAGAGGGTAGGTGTGCTTGACCAGGTCATTGCCTTTTCCAGCTTCCTCCCCGTTGGAGATCAAGCCCACCCTGGGATTTTTCACCCCGCGCACTTTCTGGGCGTAGACGCTCCCCATGATGCCGAACTGGAGCAAGTTTTCGGGCTTGCATTCGGGGTTCGCGCCCACGTCAAGCACTACACAGGAACCTGTGGCTGTCGGGAAAACCGGGGCCAGCCCGGGCCGGTCCACGCCTGGGATCAGGCCCAGCCGGAAGAAAGCCGTCACGGAGGCCGCACCAGTGTTGCCGGCAGTTACAAAAGCATCTGCCTGGCCGTTCTTAACCAGATCGATCCCGATAGCCATGGAATTTTTCGAATTGGGCCGGCGCGCTTTTAATACCAGCGCCATGCCCTTGTCTTCCATTGTCAACATTTCCGGGGCGTGTACCACGCGGATGGGCAGATTTCCCGGATTTTGGGCGGCGAGCACCGGTGCAATCTTCGCCTCGTCACCCACCAGGATGATTTCCACTCCATAGGCACGCGCAGCCATCACGGCCCCGACCACATCCGGGGTGGGGAATTCGTCGCTCCCCATGGCGTCAACTACAATACACGTCATAATTCCTCCATCAATAGATTATGCTCTTTCCCATAATCCAGGATAAGTTCGCATTTTGAGAGAGGCGGTCGCGAAGGATGCCCGAAGGGTGTGAAATTGACCACTCTCAAAACGCGCTTCTTCAATAATTCTTGGTTAGACAATAAATAAATACAAAAAAACCTGGAAGGTCTTGCTTGACAGGGTCTTGAACATGATTATAATACGACCTGCTCAAGCGCTGGTGCTGGAATTGGCAGACAGGCATGGTTGAGGGCCATGTGCCGCAAGGCGTGGGGGTTCAAGTCCCCCCCAGCGCACTGCAAATTAGGGGTAGCCTCCTTTCATAGCCGCATTACGCGGCTATTCTATTTAAATTTGGGAAAAGGATTGCATTATTGATTTAGATGGCATATAATCCGCCGCAACTTATTCGATACTCCAAGATGCTTGGAGAAAAAAGCCAATTGTAATAGCCAAAGGAGAGAGAGATGAGAATCGCCAAAGTTCTATCTGTAATCCTGCTTGCTTCCATGATCCTGGTTGCATGCGCGCCCAAGACCAGCTCGCCTGCTGCTTCCGTGGGCACCCCGGTTGCCACGATCCCGGCAGCTTCCCTGGCCCAGGCCAACCACCTGCTGATCTGCACAGATTTCCCCTACCCGCCCCAGGAATCCTTCGATGCCAACGGGGATCCCCAGGGCCTGGATGTAGAGATTGGCAATGAGATTGCCAACCGAGTGGGCTTGAAGGTTCAGTATGTCAACAGCGTGTTCGACACCATCATTGCCGCCGTTACCAGCGGTAAATGCGATATCATCATTTCTGCCATGAATATCACCGCTGACCGCTCCAAGCAGATCAGCCAGATCCCGTATTTCGAAGCCGGCCAATCCATGGTGGCTGCAAAGGGCAACCCGCAAAATATCAATACGACCCTGGATCTGTGCGGAAAGTCTGCTGCGGCGGAAAGTGGCACGACCGAAGCCGATTACCTGGCTGGCACCGGTGACTATGCCGGCAAGGGCCTCACCCAGGCCTGCACTGCTGCTGGAAAAGCGGCTATCAATGTTGTTGTGACCCAGAAAGATACCGACGCTCTCCAGCAACTCCAGGCTGGCAAAGTGACGGTTTATTTCGCCGATTCCCCAGTGGCTGCTTATTACACGGTCCAGCAACCCACTTTGTTCCAGGTGGTTGGACAGGTGCTTGAGCCGATTGCTGAAGGCATTGGCGTTCCCTGCGGTGCCTCGGATTGCACCAGCGCCCCGCTTTCTCCGGTCGGAGCGGCTGTTAAGGCAGCCCTGGATAGCATGAAAGCGGATGGCACCTACATGAAGATCCTCACCAAGTACAACCTCGCAAGTAGTGCAGTCAAGTAAACATAGAATTGCAATCGGGGTGTTTTGGGATAAACCAGCTCAAAACACCCCATTTATTTATTAATTCATCCATGGCCTTTGGGAATCACCGGATATGCATCGGGAATGTTGGGTTATGCCATTCCTCTCACTTCACAACGGGAATTCCCATTAATCTTAATTAAAATCGGAAGCTTCAAACGAGGCGTTTATAATGTACCATTTCGATTGGCTGGTTTTCTGGCATTATTTATGGCCTGGGACTGCTCTACAAAACCCGTTGATCCGCAGCGGCTTGATCGCTACGGTCCTGGTCAGCGTGATCGCCCAGGTGATGGGCGTCATTCTCGGCTTGTTTGCTGCGCTTGGGAAGACCTCGAAAGTGCCCCCCTTGCGCTGGTTGGCGGATGCCTACATCTGGTATTTCCGTGGGACGCCTTTGCTGGTCCAGATGGTGCTGCTGTATTATGGCCTGGGCGTGACCCACATCTATAATTTTCCCGATATCCATATTGGATTTGTAGTCATCGCCGGTGCCATCCAGGCCGGTACATTGGCCCTCGGCATCAACGAAGGTGCCTATATGGCGGAGATCGTCCGGGCGGGTATTGAAGCGGTGGATGCCGGTCAGATGGAAGCCGCCAAATCGCTCGGCATGACCTATGGATTGTCCATGCGGCGCATCGTGCTGCCGCAGGCTGCCAAGGTCATCATTCCACCATTGGGGAATGAATTCAACAATATGATGAAAACCACCACGCTGATGGAAGTAATTTCAGCGGGTGAATTATTCTTCGGCTTCAACCAGATTAATGCACTGCTCTTTAAACCCTTTGAATTGTTCATTGCCCTTTCCATGTATTATTTGGCGTTGACCACCATCTGGTCGGTGATCCAGGCCCGCATTGAGGCCGGTTTGGGTGAGCGCAAGGGCAATGTCAAAACCCCGGGCGTGTTCGAGCGCCTGGCTGGAACAAAATTTGGAGCGCACTAATGGCCGAAAATATCAGTTCCCCGGCTGCAACGATCGATACTTCCATCATTGTCAAGGCCGAGAAGGTTAATAAATATTTTGGATCCTTGCACGTTCTGAAGGACATTGGACTTGAAGTGCGCAAGAACGAAGTGGTGGTTATCATCGGCCCTTCCGGGTCCGGGAAGAGCACGCTGCTGCGTTGCATCAATCACCTTGAGAAGATCAATAGCGGGCACATTTTTGTCAACGGCCGCATGATCGGCTATTATGAAAAGAATGGAAAACTGGTGGAAGAATCGGAGAAGAACATTGCCAGGCAGCGGGCTGATATCGGCATGGTTTTCCAACGGTTCAACCTTTTCCCGCACCTGACTGCCCTGGAAAATATCATCGAGGCGCCCGTAAATGTTCGAAAAACTCCCCGCGCCCAGGCCGAAGAGGATGCCATGCGGTTGCTGGCCAGGGTCGGATTGTCAGAGAAACGCGACCAATATCCTAACCAGCTTTCGGGTGGCCAGCAGCAGAGAATTGCCATTGCACGGGCACTTGCAATGAAACCCAGCCTGATGTTGTTCGACGAGCCCACCTCCGCCCTCGACCCGGAAATGATCGGGGAGGTTCTGAATGTCATGGAAGAGTTGGCCAAGGAAATCACGATGGTGGTAGTGTCCCATGAAATGGGCTTCGCGCGCGCGGCCGCCGACCGGATCCTATTTGTCGATGAAGGTGTGATCATCGAAGATACCACGCCTGAACAGCTGTTTACCAATCCGCGCGAGGAACGCACCAAGTTATTCCTCAGTAAGATCTTGAATTAGCTTACCGTATTTTATATAATATTTTTGTTTATTCATGTTCCAGAATAGCGGCTAAGGCCGCTATTTCGTTATATAATCGATTTATCAAAGAACTTATCCTTAAATTTCGGAGGAGTTCGTATTTTGAGAATGCGCGGAGAGGCTATCTATACTCAAAACTCGGTTCTTCTAGAATTTCGGACAGAAACCATTAAAAAAGATACGGGAACAAGACATGGAGGAACATTCTATGAAGTTGGTAACCATTCCACAAATGCATTTGATCGAACAGGAAGCGGATGGCAGCGGCCTGTCTTTCGAAAAGATGATGGAAAATGCCGGATATAACCTGTCCAGGGAAGTTTTACGGCTGGCGTATGCCCAGGAAGATGAAGAGGAAATCCAAATCCTTGGCCTGGTTGGTCCTGGAAATAATGGAGGGGATACCCTGGTGGCACTGGCCCGCCTGGCTGAAAAAGGCTGGGTTACGCGCGCATACCTTATCCATCGTAAAGCAGGAGCAGATCCTCTGATCAAGCGGTTGGAGGAAGCCGGCGGAGAGGTTTTTCACGCCGAGAAGGATGAGAGTTTCCACCAGTTACAGGCCTTCCTCGAAAGTGCAGATGTTGTCCTGGATGGGGTGCTGGGAACAGGCTTCAAGCTGCCCCTTAAGGAAGAGTTTGCCTTGGTGCTTGCAGCTGTCCAGGGAATTGTCGCGGAGATGGAATGGCCGCCTTATATTATTGCCGTGGATTGCCCCTCCGGAGTGGATTGCGATAGCGGCGAGGCTGCTCCCCAAACCGTGCCTGCCGACGCAACCGTCACCATGGCAGCCATCAAGCAAGGTTTATTGAAGTTACCCGCCTATGACCTGATCGGCGAATTGCGTGTAGTCGAAATTGGCCGGTTGGATGATCTGAATTCCTGGCAGGCCATTGTTAATGAAGTGGCCGATGAGGAATTGGCATTATCGCTCCTGCCGAATCGCCCGACGGATGCACATAAGGGAACTTTTGGAACGGCTCTGATCGCAGCCGGGTCGATTAATTACACCGGTGCGGCGTACCTGGCTGGCAAGGCGGCTTACCGCATCGGCGCAGGTCTGGTGACCCTGGCCATCCCGGCTTCGTTGCACCTCGCGCTGGCTGGTCAGTTCCCCGAAGCCACCTGGGTGCTATTGCCGCATGAGATGGGCGTTATTTCTTCGGCAGCCGCGGATGTCCTGAAGAAGAATTTGGACCGCGCCACGGCCCTCCTGGTTGGTCCGGGTCTGGGAATGGAAGATACCACCAAGGATTTCATTGCGAAATTGCTCAATAGCACGGAGGACAAGCCAGTTCATGGACGCATGGGTTTTGTCCAGGCAGATGCGGGCAAGCCGGCAGCCAAGCCGGTCACCCTGCCGCCGCTGATCTTCGATGCGGATGGGCTGAAACTGCTGTCTACGTTACCGGACTGGTCGAAACTGTTGCCTGCGCCCGCCATTCTGACGCCTCATCCGGGTGAAATGGCTGTGTTGACCGGCCTGACGATTGATGAAATCCAGAAGGACCGCCTGACCATTGCTCGCAAGTTTGCCCAGGAATGGGGTCACGTGGTGGTTCTGAAAGGCGCGTTTACCGTTGTTGCCTCGCCGGATGGTCGGACCACTACCATCCCGCTGGCGACACCTGCGCTGGCGCGCGCCGGCACCGGGGATGTATTGGCTGGCCTGATCACCGGTCTGCGTGCCCAGGGTGTGGAAGCTTATGATGCCGCCCGCGCCGGTGCGTGGATCCATGCCCAGGCAGGGCTGACGGCTGCCGGTTTCCAGGGCAGCCTGGCGGCGGTAATGGCAAGCGATGTGCTGGAAGCCATTCCGGATGTGATAGCAGACCTGGAATAAACCAGGCGTGCGGAATGGTAATCCGCCACGACTATAAAACGAATTCGGAGATCACCACATCTGGTGATCTCCGAATGTTTTCAAGGACTTGCGAAAGATAACCTTTTTTTTCTCATTCTTCACTGGCTGATTGTCTTTGTTTTTTGGTGATCCCGTGTTTCTTTTTGGTTTCCACCCGTTTAATCCGTGCGGTCAGGCTGGGTCGCGTGGCATGCCGGACCCTGGGGCGGTGGCTGGCTTTTTCGAGCAACACTGCCAGCCGCAATAACGCATCCGCCCGGTTCTGCTCCTGGGTGCGGTAGCGTTTCGCCTCAATGACCAGTGTGCCTTCCAGTGTCATGCGGGAACCGGCCAACTTAAGCACCCTGTCTTTCATTTCCGCGCTCAGGGAAGGGGAGTGGCGCACGTCGAAGCGCAGCTGGGCGGCTGTTGCCACCTTGTTAACGTTCTGGCCGCCCGGCCCGGAGGAACGGACAAACGAAAAAACTAACTCGCCATCGGGGATTGTTAAGCCGGGCTTAATTTCCATGGGGATAAGTCTAACACGTCTTGGGCGTCTTACCAATCTATCAAGTCAAAAAAGTCCAACAAGTCGTTATCCGACCTGTTGGACTTGTAAGATTTGATAGACTTGTAGTCTTGCCTAAAACATCATCGCATTGATTTTATCCAGCGTCGGGCGTGCCGGGCGCATTTCCGTTTCGGTAAGACGATTGAGTGGGGTATCCACCAGGTTGTACATATCGGTCAGTGCTGGCCGGTTTTCCTCCAGGTAGATCAGTCCGGTAACCAGGCAATCGTCACGTTGAGCCTCTTCCAGCATCTGTAATGCGCGCCAGCGGCTGGTGGGGTCATAGTCATGTTCCAATTTCTTTAGTTTGACTGACGAGCCGTCGTGCAAGGTTACTTCACGGACAGTACCTTCCTCGAAATCTTCTTGCAGGATGATCTCGGAGAGTTTGGGTACGTACGATATCTCATGAAGTGGGGCTTCGTGATCCTTGCTCCAAGTATAGGAATGGAAGGCGTTGTCTTCGTTGTTGAAGGTTACGCACGGGCTGATGATATCCAGAACGGCGATGCCGTGATGGCTCATGGCAGCCTTAATGAGTTCCTTAACCTGCTTTGAATCCCCGGCGAAGGAGCGCGCAACGAAAGTAGCGTTGGATGCCAGGGCTTCCATGCAAATATCCACCGGCATGTACTGATTGATGCCCTGGTGCTTCAGGTTCAGACCCACTTCTGCGGTAGCCGAGAACTGGCCTTTGGTAAGGCCATAGACACCATTGTTCTCGATGATATAGACCATCGGGACGTTGCGGCGCACGGTGTGTTTGAAGCCACCCATGCCGATTGAAGCAGTATCGCCATCGCCGGAGATGCCAATGGCTTTGACGGAAGTATCGGCAAAGATGGCGCCGGTCGCCAGGCTGGCCATGCGACCGTGCAGGCCGTTGAAGCCAAAGGAACGGTTCAGGAAATAGGCGGGGCTCTTTGAAGAGCAACCGATGCCGCTGAATTTCATCACGTTTTCTGGGACGATATCCAATTCGTAACAGGCGGTGATGATCTGGTTGGCAATCGAGTTGTGCCCGCAACCCGGACAGAGTGTCGAAGGCAGGCCGCGATATTCATTTTTGGTCAGGCCAGCTTTATTTACCTGGCCCACGGAAATGGTGGTCATCGGGGTGGTCATACTTTTTCCTCCTGGGCAAGGATGGTTTCCTTGATCCATCTGGCCGTTAACGACAGGCCATCGCTGTGGGCGGCCGAACGGAACTTGGGTGCCTGTTCCGGGATGAGGCCTGAAAGTATTTGGCGCATTTGTCCATCCCGGTTGGCTTCGATGATATAGATGCGATCGTGGTTTTTGATAAAGTTGAAGACTTCCGGGGTGCAAGGCAAAGCGCGCATGCGCATGAAATCGGTTTTAAAGCCTTCAGCCTGTTCCAGCAAGACACGCGCTTCCCGTACGGCAGCTTCGCTGGAGCCATACGTGATCAAGCCAACTTTCGTACCGGGAGTCTCTTCAAGAATTGGTTCTGGCATCATCGTGCGGGCCGTGTCGTACTTGTTCTTCAATCGCAGCATATTGGTTTCCCAATTACCGGATTCTTCACTGTATTTAGAATTCTCATCGTGACCGGTACCGCGTGTGAAATAAGCTGCGGCATGATGCCGGTTGCCGGCCACGGTGCGGTACGGAATCCCGTCACCATCCACGTCCTTATAGCGTGCCCAGATGTTGTTAAGTTTATCCAGGTCAGCTTCCCACAGGATTTTGCCTCGGTCCATGTGCACATCCGGATATTCAAAGGGTTTGGTCATCCACTGGTTCATGCCCAGGTCCAGATCCGAAAGCACGAAGATGGGTGTTTGCAGGCGCTCGGCCAGGTCGAAAGCTTTCCAACCAAACTCGAAACATTCCTGGACCGAACCAGGCAGCAAGATCACGTGTTGCTTGTCGCCGTGGCCCAGATAATATACAGCCGTTAAATCGCCCTGAGCGGTGCGGGTGGGCAGGCCGGTGGAAGGCCCCATGCGCTGTACATCCCAGATCACAATCGGCACCTCGGCAAAATGCGCCAATCCGGCATATTCAGACATCAGGCTGATACCGGGGCCGGATGTGGAAGTCATCGATCGCAGCCCGGCCCAGCCGGCACCCACGGCCATGCCGATCGCAGCAATTTCATCTTCTGCCTGCAGCACGGCATAGGTATGCTTGCCATCCTTCGTCTGACGCAATTGCGGCAGATAGACATTTAGTGATTCGGCCAGGCTGGAAGCTGGTGTGATCGGGTACCAGGCGGCGAACTCAATGCCGCCATAAATTGCACCAAGTGCGCCGGCGGTATTGCCATCCGCCATGATCAGGCCATCCGTCCGGTCGTGTTGTTCCACAATATATGGATCATTCTTCTTGAGGTTCTGGGCGGCCCACTCTGCCCCGGCGCGAATAACCCCCAGGTTGGAATTGATCGGTCCTTCCTTGCCTTTAAAGTGAAAGGTGAGCGCCTGCTGTATGGCTTCCATTTTGATGCCGAGCATCTGTACCAGCACACCTACGTAAACCATGTTGGCGATGTAATCCCGCAGATTGGGGGAAACATCCGAGTTTTTTGCCAGAAGCTTGGTGGGCATCGGGTAAATCGAAATATCACTGCGGTTAATGGCAAATTTAATATCGTCTGAATAATAGAAAGCCCCACCGGGCGCCACCGATGCCAGGTCCTTGGCGAAGGAGGCCGGGTTCATGGCGACCACGATCTCCTGCTCGTCACGCCGGGCGACATAGCCGTCTTTACTCAATCGAATGGTATACCAGGTGGGCAACCCCTGGATATTGGAAGGGAACAAGTTTTTTCCGGAAACCGGAATGCCCATTTTGAAAAATGCCCGCAATAGTGTAACATTGGCCGTCTGTGAGCCGGATCCGTTGACCGTTGCAATCGTAATGGAAAAATCATTTGTGATCTTCTTGACATCCATATAAGGACTCCTATAATTTGATGCCGAATTTGACAAAAAGAGGCAAAAATATAATAATTCAAACGGGCATAAGGGTCAAGAGAAGGGGAGACAAAATAGATAATAATCAAATAATAAAGAATAAACAAAAGGCAAAACAACTATTTGTCTGACAATAAACTAACCACTGTCGCGGTCATCAGGGCAGCCGCGCGCGGTAAGGCAACTTCATCGAAGTCGAATTTTGGGTGGTGGTGACCGGCATCCAACCCTTTTTCCGGGTTGGCCGAGCCGACAAAGAAGAAGCAACCGGGCACTTTTTCCAGCATAAATGCAAAGTCTTCCGAACCCATGGTGATGTAATTGCCGGATTCTATCCTGGCATCCGGAAAGAGCTGGCGGGCAATCGCCTGGACGCGCATGGCCATCTCTGGTGTGTTGATCGTCGCAGGAGTGAGCCGTTCCATGTCAATGATTGCCTGGCATCCCATTGCTTGCGCAACCCCTTGTACGGTCTCTTCGAAGCGTTTCAGCACGATGGCACGCACCTCCGGTTCGAACGTGCGGATCGTACCGGTCATGGTGACGGACGGGGGAATGACATTAAAGGTTTCGCCGCCATGGATGGTGGTGACACTGACAACTGCGGTTTGTATAGGGGCCACATTACGGGAAACAATCCCCTGCAGCGCGCTGATGATTTGTGCTGCCGCCAGGATCGGATCTTTACTCTGATGCGGGGCAGCGCCATGGCCGCCTTTCCCCTCCACTTTGATCTTAAATATTTCCGCGCCGGCCATCATCGGGCCATTGGATATGCCAAACCAGCCAACCGGCTGTTCATTCCAGACGTGCAGTGCCAGCACTTTATCCACTTTGGGATTTTCGAGCACGCCAGCCTCGATCATCTTTTCAGCACCCCCCATGCCTTCCTCGGCTGGCTGGAACATGAATTTTACCGTCCCGGCCAATTCCTCGCGGTGTGCCAGCAGCATTCTGGCCACCGTCAACAGGATGGCAGTGTGGCCGTCATGCCCGCAGGCGTGCATGACACCCGGATTCTGGGAGGCGTATTCCGCGCCTGTCTCTTCAACGATAGGCAGGGCATCCATGTCGGCCCGTACCAGGATGACCGGGCCGGGTTTTGCTCCTTCGAGCAGCGCAACCACGCCGGTGCCGGCGATACCGGCATTGAATTCCAATCCGAGCTTGTTTAGTTCCTGGGCGACGATTCCAGATGTGCGGACTTCGTGAAAGCCGAGTTCCGGGTGGGCATGGAAGTCCCGTCGCAGGGAACGGGTGTATTCGAATAATGCTTGCGCTTCGGATATAAAATCAGCCATTATAACCCTCACTTGAAACTGGAAATAAGATTTAGCATCTCTCCGAGAATTTTAGGAGAACTGCATTATGAATTTGTGGTTAGGAGCATAATTAATTATCGAAATTTGATTATGCGGAATTTTTCTTCGTAATATTCGTTTTCTTCTGTGCTTTTTTCGGATTTGCGGGAGTGCATACGTTCTTCGAATTCTTTCGGATCGCCGATCTGGGACTTGTGTTCCTTCAACGCCCGGACTTTGATCTTCCAGGTATCGGTAACATCCAGGGTTACGGTAGGGTTACTGGTCAGCGAGACCCAGACTTCGCGCGGTTTGTGAGGTTGCAAGCCCTCGTCTTTGATGAGTTCAGGAAAGAAGAATGGATTATCCGCGGCCGGGAATACCGCATCCAGCACCACCTGTCCGGCATAGCGGTGGTCAGGATGGTTGATGTAATAGTCGCCCGCGAAGAGATGGGTTGGATCACACGTTACCAGGATATCCGGCTTGGTCTGGCGGATAGCCCGTACAACTTCCTTGCGCAATTCCAGGCTTGGAACCAGGTAGCCATCTTCCTTGCCCAGAAAACGGACAGATTTTACCCCGATGATGGCGGCTGCAGCCTCCTGTTCGGCGTGTCGGACCTCAGAAATATGCTCAGCCGTTGCGGTGGGATCGTCGAAACCTTTATCACCATTGGTTAACAGGAAGTAATGAATTTCGTGGCCTGCCCGGGCCCAGCGGGCCAGGGTGGCGCCACAAAAAAATTCCGGGTCATCCGGATGGGCCAGGATGACCAGGATTCTCTGCGGTTTCTCCCAGGCGTCGGGAGCTTGCTCAATGTTTTCGCTCATGCTTTATCTTTCTTTGGATTGGGACAATTTTCGCAGGGCTGTTCGGATTTACGCCGCAAGGCTTCCAGTTCATCCCAGGGTTCGATTTCCTCACGCTGGAATTCGCGCACACCGGTACCCAGCAATTCAACGCGGATAGTCATGAGCAATGGGCTTACATCCACTACTTTCCCTTCACCCATGGGCGTGACTACATGTTTATTGCGCTTGGGCAGTTCTTTACGGGCAGCCGCATATTGTTCGTACTCGTAAACCAGGCAGCAGCGCAGCCTTCCGCACATGCCAGTAATTTCCTGTGGCGTGAGCGAAATACCCTGCTCTTTGGCCATTTTGATGGAGATGGGGCTGAACTCGGTCAGGAATTTGGAGCAGCAGCGGCTTTCCAATCCGCAGGCTCCCATACCACCCATCATTTTTGCCACATCGCGCGGGCCAATCTGGCGCATCTCCACCTGCGAAGGCAGGTAAAGTTTTTGCATATCATGCCGCAGCGATTTGAGGTCGGCTTTGTCTTCGGTCTCGGTGCTGAACATGAAGGTCAAACGTGTTCCGTCGAAAGAGTATTCGGCTGCCACCACCTTGACACCGCGCAGGTGCAATTGTGCGGCACGTTCGCGGCAGGTGACCATTGCTTCGACTTCCTTCTGCGCCCAGGTTCGGCGGAGAACGAGATCACGCGGGGTGGCGATCCGTTCGATGGGTTTCCAGCCCTCTGGAGGCGGCGTGGCATCTTTTACAATTTGAACTACCTGGCCCAACTGCTTGCCGCGTGAGGTTTCGACGATGACTCGGTCGCCGACTTTGATCTGCGGCAGGGCCGAGGCATTGAAATGATAGGCTTTACCGATATCCGCAAAACGGATACCTACGACTAATGGTTGCATGGCGGGAATTATACCGTAACCTGTGCGCCCGCGCCCGGCATAACGAATTTGTTAAAGGAAAAATGAGACCACAGATGGGTGGGTCTTCCTCACTACCATCCCCCAGATATGCCATCGTTCCTCGTCGTTTTACCACTTAAGCGTCCGCCTGCAACTTCCCAAACCGGCCCATCCCATAAGTGTTGCAACATGGATAATAACAGCCACCTGATGGCAGGCGGCTGTTCAATTTGGGATGGAATGCAACCGGGAGACGTTAATCTACACTGATGGTCGGTGCGCTCTTCTCGGCGAGCGCCTCCACGCTGATAAGGGCGGCTACCTGGCCGGCAATGGCCTGGAAGGCTCTGGCTGCTTCTGAATTGGGCACCCCCGGTTGTCCGGTATCGCCGCCTACTCTTACGGCCTGTTCCGTGGGGACAGCGCCAAAGAAGGGGACATTGGCCATGCAGGCCAGGTCTTCGCCGGCGGAGCCAAAGAACTCTCCGCGCATATTTTCGATCACTCCCGGGATGGGCACTTCCAGGGTCTTGAGCATATTCAGGCCGCGGCTGGCATCTTCCAGCGAGACGGCCTGCGGCAAGGTGACTATCACCACGCCGGAAAGAGGCAGCATCTACGCCAGGGAGAGCAAGGCATGACCGGTTTCGGGCGGCAGGCCGTTCTGGGCCCCCCACAGGTAGTTGGCATAGCGCCCGGCATTATTTGAAGTACCGCGCGCCGCCAGGAAGACCCAGCGGATATCGTGCTTGCGGTGGTGCTGGTGATTTATTCGGCGGTGCCGCGCTGGTTCTGCAGCAGGGTGGACAGGCGTACGGGTTGTTCGAAAATCTCGGATTGCAGGCTCACGGTTGTTCTCCAAAAGAACTTAATTCTAACGCCAGGATTTCTTTCATTCTCTATCTGCCTGTAAAGAAGTGGGCGATGGCCTGGTATAAATGGGGATTACTATTCATGAAAATGTAATCGCCATTCTGAAAGTTGGCTAATAAACTTATTATTATCGAAATTAACATCGTGACCCCCGCAAATAGCAGGACCGTTCTCCAAAGGCGCGGCCGAAAATGGAATGTCGTGGATGCCCAGCCCACGCATAATCCGACCAGGATAATCAAGAGGGGAGCCAGGTCGGCTTCATAACGCATTGTGCTGAAAATGAATATGGACAGCGTCCCCAAATTAAGGATGATAGCTCCCGCCACCATCCAGCTTATCCATGGGTAAAAAGACCGCTCTTGAAGCGAACCGGCGAGGGCCGCCGGTTCGCCTTGGCGGGAACGAACGTACTTGATCAGTACAAGCAGGCCGGTGAATAAGGTAAGCCAAATTACCGGCATGGAGATAAATAATCCGGTGATGGGTTCGCCATAAAAGTAGTTCAAATTACGGGGATAAAAGAATAATTTGGGCCACATGGTGTTACTGATGAAAGGTGTAAATACAAACGGGAATTCATGCCAATGGATTTCCATTGGTCGTGCAAGCATTTCATATAAATTAGGTAGGATATAGGAAGGGGAAACGATATTTCGATAATCCGCTGGCAATGCGCCTCCGGTCAACTGGTAACGGTGGCCGGTTTCCAGAATATTCCCAAAGCGGGCATAGTTATACCAGGCCAGTCCGGCACCCCAGAAAACCAGGGGAAGGATCAATGCGATCAGCGCACTGGTAGAGGGGTGCCATTTTTTTGCCTTGAATAACAAAAAAAGGCATACCAATAAGACCATCCATGCGATTCCCGGGGCTAGATCGACCCGGCTGCCGACTGCAGCACCCCAGGAAAAACCGGTCAACGCCATCAGGCAGACCTGATATTTTTTGTTCTCCAACCCCAGCATGGCAGTAAGTAACCCCAGGATCAGGAAAAATTGCCCGGTCGAAATCGCAGCCGCATGTACGATCGGGTTGTTGAGCAACCAGAAGACGGGCATATTGAGTGCCCCGAGCAGTGTCAATCCCAAAACCGCCCAGCCTGGCATCCTAGGAAAATATTTTTTCTGCAGCCGGTAAAAAAAAACTGCCAAAACGATTGCCAACCCGGCATTCGAGAAAAAGATCGTGAATTGGTCCTGGATGTCCCAGGCCGGGTGCAAGACCTTGACCGCGGTTACCAGCAAGGCTGGGACAGGACCCCAGTAAAAGTAATACTTGCCTTTGTAAAGGGAAGCATCCCAAATATAGCCGCTGATCCCGGCTCTGTTCTTATACTGGTAAGGATTGGCAAGTGCTACAAGCGCCGCAGGTGGTTTTTCAAGAAGAGGAATTTGTCCCGCCAGGAACGCGCTGGCTTGGCGATCAAGATAATTTGTTGAAGTCGTCCAGGTGACCATTCTTCCGCTGGTGATGTACCAGAGCGAAATAAAGATTGCGAGTGCCGCCCCGGCAGTGGCAAACCAACCGGTTGCGCGACTGGCCCGCTGTGGGCCTGGATCCTCCTGGACTGGTTTAATCAACCAGAAGTAAGGACTTCCAATCCAATTAAAAAGAGGTCTGGTTTTTTGAAATACAGGTGATTTCCATACGTGCTTAAGAAATGAGGCTGAATATATACCGATCCCGGTTAATAAAAAAATGGCTCCCAGGCAAGCCAACGCAACTCGATTTGGCCCCATGCTCTGATTATTATCAATATGGAGTTGGTAAGAGAAGATCGCGATGACGAGCATCGCCGTTCCCAAAAGTCCTAAAACAATCTCAGTAATTATCCTGGCCAGCTTCATCCGCATAAATTCGCCTTCCGTGTCTGGAAAAATCGTCCCAAGTATAAACGATAAGGTGAAGGCCGGCTGGGTGGTTCGTACACTGGATGAAACATCGAAGGCAGTTTTAGTACTGGTGATCGTGCTCATTCCAGAAATAGGCCGGCTTGGTTTCTTTATACTGAGTGGCAGCAAACGGATAGAATAGCCAGATCAACAGGTATCCCACAACGCCATTTATCGCGTAGCCGCAGGATGATTGGAAACTAATCTGTGAAGGAAAAGGCGAGTTTCACCCACACGATCGGATAACGATTACAAACAGCCGCCTGGTGTCAGGCGGCTGTTGGATTTTGGGTGGAAAGCAACTTTGACGGGTTATTCTACACTGATGGTCGGGGCGCTCTTCTCGGCGAGCGCTTCCACGCTGATGCGGGCGGCTACCTGCCCGGCAATGGCCTGGAAGGCTTTGGCTGCCTCTGAATTGGGCCGGGAGACCACCACCGGTTGTCCGGTATCGCCACCGATTCTGACATCTTGTTCCATTGGAATGGCGCCAAAGAAGGGTACCTTGGCCATGCGGGCCAGTTCCTCGCCGCCGCCGGAGCCGAAGAACTCCCCGCGCATATTTTCGATCACTCCCAGTATGGGCACTTCCAGGGTCTTGAACATGTTCAGCCCGCGGCTGGCATCTTCCAGCGAGACGGCCTGCGGCAGGGTGACGATCACGACGCCGGAGAGCGGAAGCATCTGCGCGAGGGAGAGCGAGGCATCACCGGTTCCAGGCGGCAGGTCGATGATGAGATAATCGAGTTCACCCCATTCCGTTTCTGCCAGGAACTGGCGGATGGCCGAATTGAGCATGGGGCCGCGCCAGATGAGCGGCTGCCCCGGTTTGACCAGGAAGCCCATCGACATCAGTTTAACGTTATAACCTTCCGCTGGGATGAGTTTATCGTCTTTTGTTCCAGGAATGTCGTGGATACCCATCATGGTGGGGATGTTGGGGCCGTAAATATCGGCATCCAGCAGACCCACGCGTGCGCCGCTTTGGGCCAACGCCACTGCCAGGTTGGCTGAGACGGTGCTTTTACCCACACCGCCTTTTCCGGAGGCAACTGCGATGGCATTCCGGATGGGCAGATTGAGCAGCCCGCGGTTGCGGCCATCGTTCGGTACGTTCGCATCCATCTTGATGTTGACAGTCTTGACGCCCGGCAGGGCTAAAACAGCCTCGCGGGCCTGCTTCTCGATGCTGCCTCTGAGCGGGCAGGCCGGGGTGGTCAGCACAATGGCAAAGTTAACCGTTTCATTCTTGATTTCAATATCCCGGATCATGTTAAGCGTTACCAGGTCGCGGTGCAGTTCGGGTTCCTGTACTTTGCTCAAAGCGGCCAGGATGGAGTCGGATGTAATGTTATTTGACATGTTTACCTGTTAATTGTCTGGCGGTGATCCGTTTGATCACCAGGGTTTAAGATGGTTCTTTTTTGCAAAAATAGCTCAACCTCTGAACTGGCTGCCTGGTAAAGTGCAGCCAAGGCTTCATCGGTCTCGTGGAAGCGCTTGAGGAATTGTTTGGCGCAGGTGCTACAGCCGGTCATGGCACGGAACGAATCCGCATTGCAGGTGGCACAATTATTCAGGCGTGCCATCATCAGTATGAAAGCCATCTGTTCGAGGCTATCAGGCCCGGCTGCCAGCACATGGGTTACCAGGCCCTGCCACGCCTCGCCGCGCAGGTCGCGTAAAGCCGGTAGGACGCGCGGAGGAAAGAGCAGGTCGGTCTCAGGATTGTACATCAGGAAGACTATTCTACCTTAATAACCCCGCTGCGGGCAGCCTGCTTGGCGGCGCGGGCGGCGTTCTCACGCCTGGCGTTGTCTGGACGGATGCTCTCATAATATTTGGCAGGCTTGGAGAGCCTGGCTTTATCATAAATATGCCGTTCAAAGGAAGCCAATTCGTAATCGTGGTCCATCTTAATTGCGTCAAACGGGCAGTATTCGGCGCACAGGCCACAATTCATGCAAATATCAGCATCAATATAAAATTCGGCCGGATCCGGTACGGGTCGCCCGGTGGCCGGGTCGGTGGAGCGAACAATCCAGATGCACTGCGGCGGACAGACTTTGGCGCAGATACCACAGGAGGTGCATAGCAGGTTCTTTTCGCCGTTCGGCCCTTCGTTATATACCAGGAAGGGCACGAAGCGGAACTCCTCAGGAACCGGGAGTTTCTCTTCCGGGTATTGAACAGTGAAAATTCCGCGTGCATCCTTGCCGGAGCGATGCGCAATACCTTCCGCAGTCCGGTAGCGCCTCCCGATCCAGCTCAGGTCGTCCAGGTAGGTTTCAGCAAACCGTTTGAGGCTGACGCTCAATCCTTTCAAAATACCTTTACCGTACATGTCATTCATATGTTTCTCCTTGTACCAGTAAATTATCAGCGGTCCACTTCGCCAAGGACGATATCAATCGAGCCGAGCACGCCCACCACGTCTGCAACCTTCAGACCGATGCACATGGGCCCGAAGGCGGTCAGGTTGATAAATGACGGGGCGCGCACGTGATAACGCCACGGGTTGGGTTTGCCATCCGAAACCAGGTAGAAGCCGAGTTCGCCTTTCGGACCCTCCACCCGTCCATAGGCTTCGCCGGGCGGGACGCGCACCTGGTACATGGGTTTGACCGACATTATCGGGCCTTCCGGGATCTGTTTGGCAGCCTGCTGGATGATGCGGATGCTCTGGCGGATTTCATCGAACCGCACCATCAGGCGGTCGTAGATATCGCCGTGCTTACGCGTGCAGACATCAAACTCGAAGCGGTCATAAAGGCTATAGGGTTCGGCCCGGCGGATATCATACGGAATCCCGGAGGCACGCAGCATTGGGCCAGTGATTGAAAACCGGATGGCATCTTCTGGGGTCAATACGCCCTGCCCTACGCCGCGCGAGCGGATCACCTCGTTCTCGCTCAGGAATCGGTCGATTTCGTCAATCGTGCGCGGTAGTCGTTCGAAGAAAATTTCCTTGATCTTTTGAAGTGTCCCTTCGGGCAAGTCACGCGCCACGCCGCCGAAGCGGAAAAAGTTGCACATCATACGGCTGCCGGCGACGGCTTCGAAGATATCCAGGATCAATTCACGTTCTTCCAGCGCATACAGCATGGGGGTGAAATAGGCGCCCAGGTCGTTGAGCAGAGAACCGATCAGGAAAAGGTGGTTGGAAATACGCGTCATTTCCGCCATCATGATTCGGATGTAATCGGCGCGCTCGGGCGGCTTAATGTTCATCAACTTTTCGACCGCAAGCGCATAGCCAAAATTGTTGCTCATCGAGGCCAGGTAATCCAGCCGGTCGGTGTAGGGCATGTTCATGATATAGGTATTGCGTTCCCCAATTTTTTCATGATTACGGTGCAGGTAGCCCATTACCGGCTTAAGGTTGACGATGGTCTCCCCATCCAGAACCACTGCCACCCGGAAGACCCCGTGGGTGGATGGGTGTTGCGGGCCCAGGTTTACGATAATGTGGTCGGTATCCAGGCCAATCTCGTTTGTTTGGTAGGTGCGCAGGGAATCGTACAGGGCTTTCTCGGGATCGAATGACATGCCTTCGGGTCGGAAGCCCTGCGGATAGGCGATATTGTCCTCAAAAATATTCTGGCTTTCGGACATTTCAATTTTGCCGGCCGGCCAGCGGTTTTTGAAAGGCTTGGCATCTTCCTCGAAATATGGCTCGTGCCAGTCTTTGCGTAATGGAAAACCGGCGAAACCTTCCCACATGAAGATGCGGCGCAGGTCGGGGTGGCCGGTAAATTTGATGCCGAGCAGATCCCAGGCTTCACGTTCCTGGAGTTCTGCGCCGGGATAAATGGCTACCAGGGAAGGGACTTCGACCGGATCTGTGCGCGGCGCCTGTACTTTGAACATCAGTCCCGGGCCGCCGGTGGTGCGGTAGACCTGGTAGACGACTTCCATTTTCCCTTCAGGAAGATAATCAACTCCGGTGACCGAGGAGAGGTAATCGTATCCGAATTCATCCCGCAATGCGGTAGCAAATTCAACTAGGTGGGATTTATCCACCAGCCAGCCGGAATAGCCCGGGCGGGTATCTGTAATGAGCCAGTCGGGGAACCGGGAAGTAAGATCGAGGGTTGGGTTGGAAGCGGGTGCAGCCATATCCATCTCCTACGCCTTCTCGCCATTCTTGATCCGTCCGATCTTGCGCGGGTCGATCAAATCCGGTCCGAGCAAGGGGATGGGGATTTCGGCACTATCCACGCCCTTTTGGTACCAGCGGGATTTCTTGATTGATTCGCCCCTGATCTTTTCCTGTACTTTCATCAGCCCGTTCAGCAAAGCCTGCGGGGTGGGCGGGCAGCCCGGAACATAGACATCCACCGGGATAAACTTATCCACACCGGAGACGACATTGTAGCCTTCCTTGAAAGGTCCGCCACCGGAAGCGCAGGCGCCCATGGCAAGCACGTACTTCGGCTCGGGCATCTGGTTATACAGGCGGACGATAGTGGGCATCATCTTTTTGGTTACTGTGCCCGAGACGATCATCAAATCGGACTGGCGCGGGGAAGGGCGCATGATTTCCATGCCGAATCTGGCCAGGTCATAGCGGCTGGCCGCGGCGCAGATCATCTCGATGGCGCAGCAGGCCAATCCGAACATCATGGGCCAGACGGATGCACTGCGACCCCAGTTATAGATGCGATCAAGGCTGGTGATTGCGATCTGGCCTTTTATTTCAGCAGGAATCTCGTAGCCCGGTGCGTTCAATTCATTTGAATCCATACCAACTCTCCAGAAAAGGGTCCCATAATCCTAGATTGTGACACTCTGCTG
>Ga0182027_10004272_pt1 | contig 22232 bp, 11 predicted proteins | sample 712E1DmetaG_FD_121300 | JGI IMG/M metagenome (GOLD analysis project Ga0182027, IMG submission 121300) | Permafrost microbial communities from Stordalen Mire, Sweden - 712E1D metaG (Illumina Assembly) | ecosystem: Environmental > Terrestrial > Soil > Wetlands > Permafrost | place: Sweden... | reverse complement strand
TGAATGCAAGACTGGCATGCCCATGAAATGATGGGTCGCGGCAGTCATGTAAAAATCGCTTCCCTGGCGAATAACGTCGAGGTTGTTATAATCGGCCCACAGAACAGGGTTCTTGAATGTTCCATCGCCCTGGTCGCCCCAGAAAGGAACCTGGGCGTAAGCGCCGGTTGAAAACAGAAGAATGGCCGCCAGAATTTTCGCCATGCGGTATATGGGAAATCTTGAATATGCCGTGATGCCTGTTAAAGAATAATTTTCCGTGTTATCCGCCCTTCGACCGCGTCGCAAGCAAAGGTTTACCGGCAGACATTGATTTTGACCGTTTTGTATCCACCGTTCCCCCATATCCGGACCATGTAAACTCCCGCGGAGACCGGCGCGCCGAGGTCATTTTTGCCGTCCCACGTTACGCCGCGCGAATCTCGGCTAACCGCAATCGCACGCACGGTCTTTCCCGCGGGGTTGCAAATCCTCAGGCCCCTGACTTCCGAAATGTCAATATACTGCCGGTTTCCCATGCAGGTGAAAGAGAAGCGGGGGACTTTTATTGTCGAACCGGGGACAACATTTGTCAAGGCAGGCGGGGGCGTGTTCGGCGGGCCGGCCCTGAAATGGTATTTGCCCGCGACCACGCTCCAAACCACGTATTTGTTCGCGGTGATCGAATCGTACGCCACGCCGGAAACGGTCCCCGAAGCGAGGCCGTTCTTAAAAATTACCGTTTGTCCATCGTACACAACGGCGCTGTCAACGGCCGAACCCACGCTCGGCAGATACACAAGCCCGGTGCTGCCCGCGGGAATGGTAATGTCCTGGTCAAATATCTTGTTTGCGTATGACCAGCTTGATGATGCCGTGCCGTTCGGCGTCTGAACGTACCCGGCTGCGTTATTCAGCGTGCCCACAACTTCCGGTCTGAAGCGGATCTCCGCATAACCCGCTGAATTCGGGGCCAGGCCGAGGGCCGCATAATAAAACCATTCTTCGATATGTCCGTACATCATGTGAAATTGGGAATCAGCGGTGTCTCCGGCCATACTTTCGGTGAGCGTCGTCCGTCCCGAGTTGGCCAGGTACCCGTAGCTCGGCGATGTCGTCTGGGAGGCGATCTGCGCTATGACGTCCGAACGGTTGTTGTCGGAAAGCGCTTTAAGGACAAACCGGAAACCTATCTCACCCACCTGCATCCGGTATCCGTCTGACTGGACGCGGGCGACCAGCTTGGCCAGTACCCCGGCTTTATTGTTATCCGGGACCAGGCCGAGCGCGAGCGGCATGCCACAGGTGGATTGATTGCCGGTAAGATACGTGTTGGTCGAAGCGGTAAAATACGCGTTATTGAACGCCGACTTTATGTTCGCCGCAAGAGTTCCCCACGTCGTCGCATCCGCTGTATTCCCGAGAAGCGTCGCGGCCTGCTGCATAATAATAACATCATCGTAATAAATGGCGGTTTCCACTAACCCAACGGTTGCGGTAATATCGATGCCGTACCAGTCGCCGAGACCATAACCGATCAGATAGCCGGACGCTTTTGTGGCAAGATAATTGACATAGGCTTTCATGGCGGCATAGTGGTTGCTCAGGAGCGTTTTGTCCCCGTAAAACTGATACGCCTCCCACGGGCCGATAACGATGGCGCTGCCCCATTCCGGCGAGTCGCGGTATCCGCCGCTGAACACCGTCCACTCCGGGGCAATATCCGGAATCATACCGTTTGTCAACTGGGCATCGTGCATGTCGTCGAATATCTTCCGGTAAAAATCTGAAACCCCGTAGTTGTACATGATCGAAGGGCCCACGAGGTGCGATTCTTCGAGCCATCCCAGCTTTTCGCGGTGCGGGCAATCGGTCGCCACGCCCTGCATGTTGCCTTCGATGGCCTTGTCGATAATGTAGTGTATCTTGTTCCACAGGGTGTCGGAGCAGGAAAAACCGCCGGTGCGGGTCACGCAGTTCTGTTCATTGCCCTGAACGGAAAGTATCGCGGGAAGGGCGGTCTGCGTCGTATCGAGTGAAGCGCCCGTAACCTTGACAAACTGAAAACCGTAGTAAAAAAAACGGGGATACCAGACTTCGGCGCCGCCCCCTTTCAGGGTGTACTGGCAGTACGTCGTGGCGTTCGACTGCCAGGTGTATGAGCTTAAATATTCGCGGAAACTGAGCTTGACCGTCTGACCGGCCTTTCCGCGCACCGTTATCACCGGAACGCCGGCGATGTTCTGGGTCAGGTCAAACTCATAGGCCCCGCTGGAAAGCGCCGCCGGTTTCCCGGCAGTCCAGACCTTTCTGACCAGGACCGGCTGGCCATATTGCGCGGTGAGCGTTCCGCCCGGCCCCGAGCACACCGTGGCGGCCGTCCAACCCGGACCTTCGGTGAAAGCGGGTGTATCCCATCCGGCCTGCTCCAGCCGCGCGTCATAATCTTCCCCGCCGTAAATACTGGAAAAAGTGATCGGCGATGCGGCCACGCGCCAGGTAGCGTCACTTATAATGGTCGCGCTGGTGCCGTCGGAATAGTTTATCACGAGCTGCATGATCATTTTTTTAGGGCCGAACGTTCCTTGGTACTTGTAATAACGGGAGCCGGTGGCGGTGGCGTCGACATTATAAAACCCATTACCGAGCATGACGCCCATGGCGTTGCTTCCCTGGGTAATAAGCGACGTCACGTCGTAGGTAACATAAAAACATTTCTTTGTGTATGTTGTCCATAGCGGTTCCTGCACGTTATTGCCGACCTTTTGACCGTTGATATGGAATTCGTGGAGTCCGAGCCCGCACACGTAGGCCGTCACGCCGGTAACGGCCTTGCTTACCGTAAATGTTTTCCTGAACAAAGGGAAGTTCGCGCTGTTATTATAACTTATCCAGGAAGAAGCGGTCCAGGTCTGGGCATCGGCGCCTCGAATGCCGCCTATAGTCAATATCATAAAAACAATTACTGCAATGACCGTTAAAACTTTGCGTGCGGTTGACATGGCGTGACCCTCCCTAAAAAAATGGAGCAGAGACGGAACAGCTATTCAGCGGCTTTAGCGATATAAACCCTAAAATCTCTCTGAATATCCGGGACAAAGCCATTAGCGTCGACTCGTTTTATCATCCGGCCGTTTATATCATAGAGTATACTTTTTGGTTTGGGAACATTACCATTGATTATGTAAACGCCGTTTAAAAAAAGGACCTTTTTAAGACCGTATTTTTGCGATAACGGTTTGTCATAGACATATACGGGCGTCGTCGTGGGGGTAAGCGTTCTTCCTCCGATGGCGATTTCATTGATGGCCACGCTTGAGTTCCCGTTTGTCGAGGTGGCCTGAAGGCGCACGTAACGACCCGCTGACGCTGGCGCCCATTCAGCTGTTTTGTAGGTTGAGTCCGCAGCCCAGGTTCCGCTTATTACCTGCTGAAAGGCGGCGTTGTCGTCGCTTACCGAGATGGTGTACGCGGTGATGTTACCGGTCAGGTTCCTGCTGCTGCCGGTATAGTCCTGTCGCGGCAGATAGCCGAGTATTTCGAGGTTGTAATATTTTTCTCCTAAATCAATAGTCACGGATTGCGGGAGCGCCCCGCCGGTCCAAAGCGTCTGGCCTACCGACGTCGAGCCTAAAACGTCATTATAGCCGTCGATGGCGTTCCATGCGCTTGCTCCGCCGCCGCTCGCGGCGGCTATCGGACTTACCGGATGTTCGATGGCATGCGGTTGCGCCGGAAGAGGCGTCCTGTTCATGTTGGGCGACCAGCTGTTTCCAACTTTCGTTATGGTATCGATGATGCGCTGGTCCAATATGCCGTTTGCCGAGGGAGGGCAGTTGAGCAGGAAATTGCAATATCTCGGCTCAAGATTGGCCAGATGAGTGAGAATGTTCGCGGCGGTCATGAACGTGCCGCCGCCGGTCCAGAACCAGGAACCGCTGGACTGGGAAACGATGCATTGTCCCTGGTTGGAGGCGACGGCATTTCCCGCCGGGCAATAAACGCCCTTTGGTTCTTCATACATGACGATGTCATTGTCCCACGGCCTGCCCACGCCGTCGTGGTCGCACATGAGACAATTCGGCTGCAAACTCTTTACAAATTCACGGATCTCCTGGTACGGGACTGAATTGTGCCCCATCCGCCAGGCCCATCCGTCGGTGACGAGGATCGGAATAGGACCGTAGTTCGTCAGCAATTCACGGAGTTGTTGTTCGATATAGGTTTTCTTTTTGTTCCACATTGCCCTGTTATACGAACCATATCCGGCGTCGACGGAATCAAACACGTCGAACATTGAATAATAGAGGCCCGGAAGCAGGCTGTCGGCCCTGAACGCGTCGCAGTAGGCCTTGACAACATCGGCGCGCAGGGATCCCGCGTTCATGCAGTTATAGGTGGTTGTCGAAGTGTTCCACAGGCAGAAGCCCCAGTGATGTTTTGTCGTCAAAAGCCCGTATTTCATCTTTGCGGCCTTCGCGGCGTCGGCCCAGTTTTTGCAATTCAGACTGGAAAGGTTCCATGTGCCGGGGGCCGGGGGCGTTGGATTGTTCCAGTAATCGCCGCCGTAAAATGTTTCGATGCCAAAACAGATGAACATCCCGTACCGGAGTTCAGTATACGCCCGCTGCAATGAATCGAGCGCCGGCCGCTGGGCCATAAGCGCCGTTGGAAGCAGCAAACAGCATATAACCACGGTTTTTAGGAACACCTTTGTACTTCCGGTTCATGTTCACGCGTTGTAATAGAAAATAATAGTAGCCGTTGATCTTTAAAATCTTGTTTGCTAAGGGCCGCTATATCCGGTTTTGACGATTGTTAAACAGTTGCCGGCCCATTTATGCGCCGGCAACCGCTCTGTATTGACCTTGTGCTGTTCAGTCGCAGCTGCCGGAACAGGGCACGAACGTTCCGTTCGTGCCGGTGACCGTGACCGAAGAACCCGTAAGCCCGGACGACGATGCGGTAATAGTGATCGACCCGGGACTGTTCATCTGGACGATCGCGAAGCACACGCCCTGAAAGGCATTGCGGCTGTTTCCGCGGAAGGACTCCCAGGTAGTGATGCCGCTGTCCACGCCTATGATCTTTCCGGCGGTGCCCGTTACGGTGAATGTCACGGTGTTGCTTGCGCTGGCGACCTGGACGCCTGATGCGTCGGCCACCGTTGCCTTGACATACGCAACATCATTCAAATCGGTCGTGATCGTGGAGTGGTCCACGCTCAAGACCACCTTGGCGGCGGCGCTGGTCGATGTTTTCGGCTTTGCCGGGGTGGTCGTGTTCCACAACCCGGCATATGTGTATCCTATGTCGTTGATTGTGCCCACGCGGTCGATGAATCCGCCATTGCCGCCGATGGACGGAAAAGCCCCGGTCTCGCCCAGGTAGCTGGCGCCGGTCCAGATGAACTCACCCGCGACCTGCGGACTCGCCATGAAATAACTGGCCCAGTCGGTCACGTTCGCGCCCATCTCGGTCGCCACGCCCGAATGATGGGGAGTCGTGCCGGTGATGGCCGATAGGAGCTCGTCGGTGCGGTAGTTGACGCCGAATATATCGAGGATGTCAAGAGTCGCTCCCGGATAATCGCCGCTGTCCTGCGGACGGAACAGCGCCTGCGTGACCGGCCGGCTCGGGTCGTACTTGTGGCACATGCTCACCATATCGGTCGCGAGCGGTTCCCGGACGGAGAGCGCGTCACGGATCTCGTTGCCGATGCTGTAGAATATGACGCTTGGATGATTGCGATGCCGTTTGACGGTTTCAATGACGTCGGTCTGATACCATTTTTGGTTGGTAACAGGATCGGTTTTATTAAAGTAGGCGGCGTAATCGCCAATCTGGCTGTACTTAGGCTCCGTCCATACATCGAAGAATTCATCCAGGACCAATAATCCCATTCGATCGCACACATCCAGCATCTCGGGGTCCTCGGGATTGTGGGCCGTCCGGATGGCGTTGACGCCCAGCGTTTTGAGTATGGCGAGACGGCGTTGTATTGCACGCTGGGGCACTGCCGCGCCCAGGGCGCTGATGTCGTGGTGCAGGCACGCCCCTTTGATTTTCACGCTCACGCCATTGAGATAGAACCCCGTTTCAGGATCGAACTTGATCGTTCGGATTCCGAATGGCGTAACATCATCATCCAAACCGGTTGATCCCGACAGCACCGTGGTCTGGACCTGGTACATATTGGGGGATGCCAGGCTCCATAGCTTTGGATTGGCCACAGGCACATCGACCGCGAAATTCACCGAATCACCCGTACCCACGCTCTGGGCGGTCGAGGTGACGGGGGCCAGCTTCGCTCCGCTCGGATCGATGACGATAGCCTGCACGGTCACGCTTTGCGCCGCCGCGCCCTGGTTGACCACCGTGGTCTTAACGTGGACCGTAGTGGATGCAGATGCGCCAGTGACCGTGTCATTGGTCACGTAGGTAGCCCACTTGTCAATGTGGACCGGGTTGGTGGCTATGATCCGGACGTGGCGCTGGATGCCCGCTCCGGTATAATACCTTGAGGAGGGCTGGAGCGAGTCGTCGTCCTTCACCGCGATCACGTTTTCCGTGGCCCCGAAATTCGCCTGTGCGGTAATCTCGTAGCGAAACGATACATATCCGTAAGGACGGTTGCCGACGGACGTGCCGTTGATGTAAACGGTGCTGTTGCACATCACCCCGTCGAATTCGATGAAGATACGGCTGCCCTGCAGGCTTGCAGGGAGCGTGAAATGCTTTCTGTACCAGGCGATTCCCGAAGGCGCCCATGCTCCGTATCCGGTAGTCGGGTTCCCTGCCGCGAACGTCCCTTCGATGCTCCAATCATGCGGCACGCTCAAAGGGCGCCATGTTGCATCGGCGAATGCGGCGGCGTTCGCTCCGGTTGCGTCGCCCAGGTTGAAGAGCCAGCCCGTATCGAACGGCATGATGGTCCGAATCGCGGCGACGGGCATTGATGCGCCCGTGTCCTGGAGAAAAATAGTAACGCTGTCGGTGATTTTCTCGCTCCATAACAGCGTTTGAGTGTAGTATCCAGCTTTACTTACTACCAACGAATCGACACCCGGCGCGGAAGCCATGTTTTTCGACAAATACCCGCTGCCTGAAACGTAGATGTCTCCCATTTTAGCGGGCATGCCGGATTGATGTCCGGTTTCATTCACCATGAACCGGAAAGCATTCATTCCGTCGGCTGATTTTATTCTGCACAGGTACAGTCCTTGCGCGCAATTTTTCAGCGGCATTGACCAGACCCCCTGTTCCAGGATTGAATTATTGAGCGCGGCGACAACCTTGCCCGAAAGGTTGAAAATATCCACCTTGACATACCCGTTATTCTTATTGACAAAAATGATTCCCTTGCCGGGAATATAACGGGGCTGGGCCAAAGAAGCGTTCGTGAGGCCCTTTTGCAGGACCGGCACGGGAAAAGAAGTGAATAAAAAATTGCCGTTTGCGTCCGTCGTATCGGTCAGTCCTTTTTCAACTAATCGCACAAGGGCGTTTGCGACGGGATTCTGAGTGGTATTGTCTTTTACGACGCCTTTAAGCGTACCGGTCGCGGCAAAAGCGGCAGTCAAAAAGAGCGAGATAATCAAAGCCATTAAACCATGAATACGCATTGCATTCCTCCTTAAAAAATTGTTTTACAATTTGCAAATCATCGTTTTCCCGATAACATTGTCATTGATGCTCATGGCAAAAATGTATATGCCCATCGGCAGCGCGCCGAGGTCCTGCCATGTCAATGATCCTTGCGCCTGGGCGACGGTGGTCCGCTTTTCCGCGAGCTGTTTTCCGCTCAACGAAAAAATCGAGAGCACGGCAGCGCCTTCTTTGCCGGGAGTAAACCGGACAACATGCGCCGGCATATTGATCGAAAGCCCGAAAGCGTTGGAAAGCGTCTTTTGGGCTTCGGAAGGCCTTTGTATCATGGTCTCTCCCGGCGGGGTAGGCGTGGTCAGGTAATCGAGCGGATCGGGCTTTGACGGGTCGAACAACGGCAGATCGGAAAGAAGGTCCTGGGCGATGTTAAGATTGAGGCCTTTAATTGCCGTGGCCACGATGCGGGCGAATTCAAACGCGCCGTAATCGGAAGAATGCGTGTCCTCGGTGGTACTGGCGTACAAGGCCGCGACGTTCGCCGTGCCGAGGGATTTGTGCAGCGCTATCACCCCAACGTTCAGGTCGATTAATGTTACATTTTCGGCCTTTGCGGCTTTGCGCATCGAATCCGCGAGAGAGCCGACCGATGTCGCCGAGTCATTTTCGGCCTTGCGGGCGGTAGGCGTTACGTATATCGGCGTTGCGTTATGGGCCCGGGCGCTATCAGCGATTTGTTTAAGGTGACTGACAAAATTAGCTATATTGGCGGCGGATTTTTGATCGTTATGCCCGAATTCCTCGACAACGTAGTCCCCGGGCTTCATAACGGTTGAGATCATGGCCAGACGATGTTCACTGGTGAAACTGCCGGCGTCCTCGCCCGATTCGGCATAATCGGCGATCGACACCTGCTGATTAAACATCCGGGTGATCATCTGCGGCCAGCAGCAAAACGGTTCGGCAGGCTGATCCACCGTAGTCGAATTGCCGCACACATAGATGGTCGTGACTGCCGCGGCAGGCGCCACGTCTATTCCGCACACGGCAATCTTTGAACCGGCGAAGGTAAAGTTCAAGACACTGTCAAAATCGGCGTAGGTCAGCTCCCGGTCCTTACGGCTGATGGTAACGGGTCCGTTTGTATAATTGCGCCTGTTGATGGTAAACGTTTTGGCCACGACTTGTCCGGAGGCGGTCGATATCCTGTCCAGAAAAAGCCGCCGCTGTTCGCCGTACACGCTGGTAATTGAGGTTCCGTTCAGGTCGCCGAGGTAGACCGTGGCCGTGTAATTTCCGAGGGGCAGGGCGATCGAAAATGAAAACGAATCGGCGCTCGTGCAATAATCGCCCCGCAGAACATCGCTGCCGCCGCGGCTGACCGCGCTAATCGGCGAACCGCTCGGCTGAAACCCGTATCCCTGCGCAGTTGAATACATGGTCGTTGGCGTAACCTTCGTATAGCCCGGCGCCGCTGCTCCGGTGCCGAAATCAAACTGGGTGGGCGGCGCCGCGTTGAGGTTGACGGCAAAAAACAGTGCACCCAGAAACATCGATCCTGCTGATAACTTAACGGTCTTTTTCATAGCCGCTCCTTCCATGATCGTTAATGTAAATTTGTAAATTACTCGTTTCGATTTTTCTTTTGTCCGTTCTCTTTGTTTTTGCGAATAGATTTTTTTATTTCACCATTGTAATTTTATCAAATACAGCATTTTTCCCTCCGGCATCGACGTGGACAATATATACGCCGTTGGCCGCGTTCGGAGGAAGCCGCAGGATTTCCTGTCCCCTGATATCTTTTTGCAGCACAACGCGGCCCATCGCATCGCTGACCAGAACATGCGCGGGAACAAGCTCCCCGGTCGCAATAGTCAAGCAACCCCGTGAAAAACGGACCGGCGGGGCGTTCGCGTGAACAAGGGCGGCCCCGGGTGTTGACCCGATGTTTGTCGCGTCCGACAGTTTCGCCACCTCGCTTCCGGCAAGAAGAACGCAGCCCAGCCCATAATCGTCGAAATCCGGGACGGAATTATAGGTGGGCAAGCCGGTGGCGCTGCCCATGTCGCCGGGTTTTGACCCGGTGCCCTGAACATAGCCTAAAAAGCCGTTTGCATGAATGGCGCTGTCGGCAATGCCATTCCAGGCCTTTGCAATAGTCGCGAGGTAATCGTTTTTGGCAATCAGTCCGTTGTTGACGCACCACGCCATGCCGAAGGTAAACAGCCCCGTCCCCGTTACTTCCTTCCCGCCATAGTTGGTCGAATCAGCGAGGTTTTCATTCCAAAAACCGTCGGACCGCTGCACGCCTTTCAGCGCGGCCGCCATGTCCTTCAGGATCGTCTGATATTCCGCTGTGTGGGAATCGGTTGCCGGAAGTTCGCTCAAGACCCGCGCCAGTGCCGCGAAAACCCAGCCGTTGCCCCTCGACCAGTAAACGTTTTTTCCGGCGGGGGTTTTGGAGTTTATAAACGTCGCGTCCCTCCACCACAAATGGTCGGTTGCGTTATACAAGGCAAGCGTTGTTTTGGTATAATTGTACAGGCTGTACATTTTATTGAAATATCCCGTGGAATTATACTGCTTTCCCAGCTTCGCATACACCGGCATCCCCATCTGGAGGGCGTCGATCCATGTCCAGTAGTTGACCGTTGACGAGCCGACTACAGCGTCGATGCAGGCTTTGATATTGGCTATGCGCTGGGTCTGGGTCGGGTCCATCCGGAACAGGTCTATATAGCTCTGTCCCGCGCACTGGTTGTCGGCGTCGGTGGTCGTAGTGCCGCCGTTAAGGCCCCAGGCATGAAAGGTCCCCCAGGCCACCGCGTTGTTGACGGCGGCCGTGTCTTTACTGACCGCGTAATATGCCAGGTTTCCTTCGTAATATACGCCCCTCGTCCAGATGTTGCTCGAATGGTTGCCCGACAAACAGCCGGTGCACGGGGCATTGGCCTTGTTCGTCATGAAATAATCATTGGCCAGCTTCATTTTCGCGAGGATCTGCGCCTTGGTCGGAAGCGTCTGGGAAAACGCCGACAGAACGGTTAAAAAAGTCACGATGGTTACAAAGTGAACGGAGCATGATTTTCCCGAGGCCTTCATCGTTCTAATCTCCTTTTCTTATAATTTCTTATCTTCTTACCAATTGTGTTGTCGACCCGGTGTTTGTGCGGGCCGAAACGAAGTATATTCCATGCGTCAACGAGCCAGCGTCCAAAGTCGCACGGCAGCCATTAGGTTCGCACCATAAAATGTTCTTTCCTAAAAGATCGGTGACCCGCGCTGAAATAATTTTTTTGCTGGACATAATTGAAATAATCCCGTCGCCTGAGATTGAAACGGATGGTATCAAAGGAGTGGCGGAGAGGGATTTTTCTTGCAAAACGCCGGTTGGTCCTCCCTTGAAAATTGCCCCATAAGAAGTTGCCGCCGCCTCCATGGCGAACTGGTACGTGGTTTGGGTTGAGACCGATTTACCGCTTGCGTCCTGCCAATTCTGGAATGTTTCCCCGGAATTGGGGACCACTTCAAGCGTAATGGGAGCGCCCTGCGGATACGTATTGCTCGCGGTGACCATCCCGGCGCTCGGCAGGTTTGATTTGATTGTCATCATATATTGGGGCGCCAGCTCTGCGGCCAGCGGGGCGACCGTGGTGTCCGTTGACAGTTCTTGAATGCCTTGGGCAATCAGCTTTGCTATGTTGATCGCGCCCATTTCTTGAAAATGAGTGGCTTGTCCGGGACTGAAAAAGAAATCGTTGAGGTAGGTCTGCCCGAGGCTCTGAAACAGCGTTGCGGTTTTTTTCTCGAGATCGACGAAAGGAACATTGAGCGCGGTGACCACCCTGAGCATCGCCGTGCGGTAATCGGTAAAGCCCTCCTTGAATGTCGCGCCGTTCCAAGTGTTCTGGTTTACGGTTGACACAAGGACCGGAATAACTCCAATTGCGCGCGAATCGGTAACATATTGGGTGAGATACGTCCTGAAACCAGCGGTGTCGGTATGGCGCGCGGCAACAGTTCCGGCATCGTTCGTTCCGAATGAGATCAGGAGATAGTCGCCCTTTTGCAGAATGGCGAGCGTGGAGGCCCAATGCCCGTCTTCGATGAAACTGCGCGAACTGCGGCCGCCGATTGCTTTATTGAGGACGGTCACGTTTTTACTGAAGAAATACCCCAGTTCCTGGCCCCATCCCTTGAGCGGGTTCGTGGCGTCGTAGGTGGAAGCGGTTGAGTCCCCAATGACGATGATACGCAAGGCCATGGCCTGGACCGCGGCCCAGGCCATTACAGATAAAAGCGATACTATTCCTATGACATGGAAAAGAGTCCTGAACAGCGATGTCTTTTTTGTAGTCCCGACTTTATTCCCCAAACTTACTAATATACGTTGTTTCATATGATTATTTCTTTTCCACATGGTTGATGGCCCTGGATATTAGTTTACAATGTACAAAACCTTATTTTCCCCATACCATTGTTATTGATGTTCATGGCGAGGAAGTAAATCCCCGCGGGCAGCGAGCCCAGTTCCCGCCACGACAGCGATCCCTGCGCTTGCGATAGCATTTTCCGTTTTTCGGCAACCAGCTTTCCGCCGGGAGAAAACACGGAGAATATTGCCGTGCCCGTTTGACCAGTGGTATACCTGATGGCGCGAGACTGCATATTGATTGAAAGTTCAGCAGTGCAAAAACCCGGATTGCGGCCCCAAAAAATTTCCGGTTCGGCCACGGCGGTTGACGTCGTCAGGTAATTAACCGGATCGGGTTTTGACAAATTGAAAACCGGCAGGTCGGTGTTGAGATAGTTGGCGGCGTTCAGATTAGCGTCGAGAATCCCTTTGGCCATGCAGCGGGCGAGTTCAAACCCGCCGAAATCGCAGAAATGCGTTGGATCGCCGGAAACATACATTGCCGACGCATTAGCGCCCAACGCTTTTTTAAGGGCAAGCGTCATGGAATTCAAATCGATAATTTTCGCGTTGATCGACTTGGCGTTTTTGCGGATCGTATCGGGGATCCCGTAAATCGATATGGTCGAGTCCACGTCGTTTACGCGCGCGGCCGGGGTTACGACGACCGGCGTGGCCTGTTTGGCGATCGTGGAGTCGATCATTTTATTGATGCTCGGCAGAAAAGCGGCCGTGGCCGTGTCGGTCTTGCCGTCGTTGGTCCCGAATTCCATGAAAACATAGTCCCCTGGCTTGATGAGGCTCATTATCATGTCAAGCCGGTGTTCCAGGATAAAATCATGGGCCGTTTCTCCGGATTGCGCCTCATTGTCGATGCACACCTTCGACGTGAAAAACTTGGTGAAAAACTGTCCCCATTCTCCGTAGGGCTCGCTCGGCTGGTTGACCAGGGTGGAATTGCCGCACAAAAACACCGTGATTGCCGTGTCGATCGGTACAATTTCCACGCCGCACACGCACGGCTTGGCCCCGGAGAAATCGAGCGTCAGCTTGTCGTCGAAATCAACGTAGGTCGATTCCTGAAGCGTTCGGGTGATAGTAACGGTGGCATTTTGATAGGCCCGCCGGGCAATGGTAAACGTTCTGGTAATGACCTGCCCCGATGTGGTTGTGAGCCTGTCGATAAACATCCTGCGCTGTTCACCATAAACGGAGGTAGTTGACGTGCCGCTGATGTCGCCAAGGTACAAGGTGACCAGGTAATAGCCTTGCGGGAGCGTCACCGAAAAATTAAACGCCGTGCCGGTGCAATAATCGCCGCGCAATACGTCGCTGCCGCCGCGGCTGACCGCGGTTACGGTCCCTCCTTCAAATCCATAACCGAGCGCGGTTGAATAGGTCGTTGTTGGCGTCACCTTGGTGTAACCCGGGGCCGCGGCCCCGGTCCCGAAATCAAATTTGGTTGGCGGCTGAGCCTCAACGGTTGCGCACAGAAACGCAATCGCAGCGATGACCGGAAAAATCACCGCGCCCTGAAACCGGCGACCGGAATTCTGTCTCTGCCGTTGATCGGTATTGTATCTAATCATAAATAGTATTTTCTCCCTTGATTATATTTCCCTCAATATCACGGGCGGACCTGCATGGCAACAAGCCTATGACCGCCCGTTGTCAATCGAAATACATAAAGTCCCTTGCCCAATTTGCCGGACAATGCCGCTTCATGGCCGCCCGCGTTTATGATCCCGTCCACAAGAACGGCCGCCAACTTTCCACTGGCGTCGAAGACCTCGAGTCTGACGGAACCGCTGGCGGGAATGGAATAATGAATCGTGTTGTTTCGGCAGTTAAGAAATATTCGGGAAGCAACGGGACAGGGCGATTTTTCAGCCTTGAATGTCGTTGGTGTTGCCGAGGAGTCATTCAAAACCATGAAAGCAAACAATGAATACCCGTTTGTAGTGCCCCGTTGCGTGCCGTACATTCGAATATATCTCGCTGAAGTCGCGTTGAAGGTAACATCGGTGACGGAATACGACGCGCCTTTGGTCGTGCTGTACACATCCGTCCAGGTCGTGGAATTGGTCGACACCTGGATCTGGAACGCTTTCGCATAATCCGTGTACCATTTAAGAATGACCCTGTTGATGGTTGCTAATGCGCCAAGGTCAACCATTATCCATTGCGGGTCGCTCGCCGCGCTCTCCCATCGCGTGGCTGTGTAATTCTGATAGGTCGTGGCGGTCGTCACGGCCACGGCCGTGTTCGCGCCGCTTGCCGAAGAGGCGGTGGCCGTCTTGCCCAGCGCCAAGTCGCCCGCAGCGCGATCGAAGACTCTCCACGTGCCTGCGTCCGCGTTCAAATCCCAATCCTGGTAATAATTCGCCGTCGGGTTCCCGGCCGCGTCGAAATCATAGGGCAGCCACAGGTAGTCGCCCTGAAACCCTCCCGTTGGTATCCAGCGATCGGCGTCCAACATGTAGACTGTCCCTTGCGTGCCCGTAAACGGGAAAACGAAATCGCATTGCGTTTCGTAGGTCGTGGAAGAGCCGGGCGTGACCAGCATCGTTGCGGCGGACCAGGGGCCGGTCAAATTAGTCGCGGTATAGTACCGGGTGGGAGACGGTTCAATCCCGTTGGTTTCGGAAACCCCGTAGTAGTAGGTGCCATTGCGTTTGAAAATATGCGGGGCCTCGCGACTGTGAATATCCCATAAATATATTCGTTTATCTAAAGTCAAATAATCCGGCGACATCAAATATATGCCGTGCTGCCGGTTGGAACCGGTGCTGTCCCAGACATACGCCAGATACGCCTTGCCGTCGTCGTCCTTGAACATCGACATGTCGCCGATCTTGGCGCCGCCAACGAGTATCTGGCTCAAAAAAGTAAATTGCCCATCGGGGGCGGCTGCCGTGGCTATCCCCAGATAGGCGGCATTCCCGTTGTACTTCAGAAACATCACGTATTGTTTGGTCGAGTCGTTGTATAACACGTCCATTCGGTTGGCGTCTATGGCCAGGTGGATTACAACGCCCTTGTAGGCCCAATGGACCAGATCGGTTGACGAATAGCAAGTCTGGTCGATCGCGCCGGGCAAACTGCCGTACCAGTAGTAAAGGCCGTTGAATTTGCGAAGGCAACCGCTCCGCACCTGGATCAGATTCCCGCTCGTGTCATACCAGAAGAAATCATTGTGTATCGTTTGATACGCTGCCTGCGCGGTAAATGAAATTTCCGGCAGCATCGATAGCGCCAGAACAACCATGACGCTTTTTAGATTTAATTTTATTAGGTTCATACCATCTTTCCTTTATTTGCAAGGGCGGCCGAAAGACCGCTCTCTAATCTATCGCATCAGTCTCGCTCTGAAAGTGTTTTTTCATTGACATGCACCACATACAACCCGCTTGACAGACCAAAATCTTTCCGCAGGTTAAGTGCGTTTACCTTGACAACGGCTTTGTGCACAAGCTTTCCCGCGCAGTCATAAACCGTTACAAGTTTCGGCCTTCCGCTCATTTGAGCGGCAAAAGTCACTGTGCAATCACCGAAAACCTTCATGGAAGTATTCACCGGCTTGTGCGAGTAGACATGGACCAGATCCGGAGAAACCATGGTGCCGTCATAATACTTGATGTTCGGCTGTGCCTCCGGCAGGGTCATGCCGGGGCCGATGTAAATGCCCGGTTCCGGCGGCTGGTTATACGCGACATTCTCCGTGGCAACGCTCATCCGGTAGACCGGATCGTGCATCAAGGTGTAGAGGCGGTTGGTGGTCGGCGTGGTAGTCGTATAAATGCGCAGCGCGTCATTACCACTGGTCCTATATATTACTTCTTCACGCCAGTCTCCGAAAATGTCCGCGGTAAGGGCAGGATCTGATTTGGAGCCGTTATTCGCGGCGCAGCCGCTCGCATTAAGCAGCACAGTGCCACTATACGAGGTAATTGACGTCCCGTTTTCAAGAGCGCGGTTTAAACTGCCGTCCCACCACATGGCAAAATTATCAGATGGAGGCGGATTGCCCACCTTCGTTTCGGTGGCGTCATAAAGGCCTCCTCCAGTGGCCGACCACATCTGCCAGCCTTTAGTGCCGGCAATAAGGGGCGCGCAACAACCGCGTCCGTTGTCGCCAGTGCCCTTTTGCTCCCAAATAATCGTGCCGTTTGTAGCGTCCTGAAAATGCGAACATATTCCGCCGTTTTCGCTGGTCTGTTCATCGACCATCCAGACTTGCATTCCTGCCCTCGTGGGATCAAGAACGGTAAGATGAAGGGCATCCCCGTGCCTTAACCCGGTCGAATAAAGGCCTTTACCGTCATGGTCAACCGTCATGGAGCCATAGACTATTTCATCGAACCCGTCGCCATCCACATCGCCCTGGCGGACGGTATGGCTGCCTTGACTCATGTATCCCGTTGAAGACTTTAGAGGTTTTCCATCTTTTCCGGTGCCTCCGGAATCGGTATCGAATAACCAACGATCGGTCAGTTGGCCGTTTCGGTAATCAAGCGCCCAGAGCGACGTCCGCCAGTAATAGCCCCGGCAGGGGACCAGGCTCGGCCGCTCACCGTCAAGATACGCGACGCTGGCGAGGAAACGGTCGACGAAATTATAGACGAAGGTGTCATTTCCCCAACCTAAATCCTCGGTCTCGGCAACACCGGGGATGGCGCCCCAGTCGCCGGCCGGTCCCCGGCCAGGTTTGTAATTGACAGTGGCGAGTTCTTTGCCCGTCTTTCCTTCAAAAACCGTGTACCATTCAGGCCCTGAGGTGACTTTTCCTAATGACTGTGTGAGTTTGCTCCGGTAGTCGGCGGTATTGTCCGCGCCCGCGGCAGGCCCCGTCGACAGGAAATTGTTAAGGCCGTCCTTGGTGCCGGGGGCCGTTTTCATGGCAACCTCGGCGCAACCGTCGCCGTCAAAATCATATACGAGAAATTGGGTATAGTGAGCGCCTGCCCGGATGTTTTTTCCGAGATCGATGCGCCATAACCTTGTCCCATTGAGCTTGTAAGCATCAAGAATACAATCGCCCGTATATCCCGCCATCTCGTTGTCCCTGGAATCGGACGGGTCCCACTTCAGCACGATTTCATACTGGCCGTCTCCGTCAAGGTCGCCGACGCTGCAATCATTGGCCGAATAAGTATATGACGCGCCATCCGGCGTGGCGCCTCCGGGAGGCGGGGTAATGGATATATTAAGGTAGCCATTATCAAGGACCAGGGCACTGTTTGAAGCATCACCTTCAACGCCGCTAGTCACCGGCTTGACCGTATACGTCCCGGTGCCGGTGCTGTTGTCCTGGTAGCAGGTGGCGTTGGTGATGACCGCGGTATTGAGCTTGGTGGAACCTTTGTAAACGTTGAACCCGAATGTTGCGTCCTGAGGGTCGGTGCCGAAGAGCCGCCAGCTCAAAAAATAACCGCTTCCGGATTTGACGGCCACCAATCCGCGGTCGAGTTTTTCCATGTATCGCGCAATACTCGCGGCATTTGCCGCACCCGCGATCATGAATATCATTACAATCGTCAATGCTGAAAAAACCATGGATTTATGCTTCATACGCCTTATCCTCCTTGCTATAAATTTATTTGTGAGTATACATGTTCCCTGAGCGAAGTCGAAGGGAAGTCCTTTTCGTGCTTATTCACTTCTTGCATGCGCTATCGCTTCGGTAGGCAGGCGACTTCGCTCAGGGAGCGGTGCTGGGTAATTACTAAAATTTTTATCTCCGGTTTTTCCTTATCTGCTTACCAGAATGCTTCCCGTACGCTCGATGCCCCCGGCGGTAATTTTTACGAAATAATTCCCCGCCGCAACATTCGTTCCGTTGCTGCTGCGCCCGTCCCAGACAATGGTGGTTTCGTCGGAAGAGGCCGAAAGTTTTCTTATCAGCCTTCCTCTGCCGTCAAAAATGCCCACGTTAATTGCGCCTGCCGCGCGCGGAATGGTCGATTGCGCGACGGTCCGTTTGAACGAAGGGTTCGAAAGCGCCACTTGCACGTCGCGGCCCGAATGCTCGCGCGACTGCGGATTGACAACGCCGGTGCCGGGAACATATTCAATCCAACTGTTCTGGACGTCTGTTACGGCATAACCGAAATTCGTGAGATATTGGGGAAGGATAGTGGCCGCGTTGGTCACTCCCAATTGCGGCATGGGAACGCTAGTCATGACGGCATTGTTTAGAAGGATGTTCTTTGCCGTACAATAATCCACGATAGGCGCGAAAGTGCCCATGACAAGACGGTCCGTTCGGTTATCCCAGCCCCCGGCGGGGTTCTTGCCGTTGGAAAAGAGCGCATCCACGATGCACAGTTGCTGGCGGACGGGAGTGCCTCCGAGGATAGCGTCATGCTTATTGATTTCGCAGATAGCAGCTACCGAATGCAGGCCGGTCGAATCGCCTACGGAACCGGTTGCGGAAGAGGAATTGACAAATGTGCCAAAGTGGTTTTTCATGCACAGTGTACAACTGCCGTACCCGAAAGCGCCTCCAGGACCGTCATGCGCCTTGCATACGGCGATATCCACGAGGATGTCGATGTTGCCGCCGACAAGGTCAGCGACGCAGGAAATGGGTTTTGCGGCGCTGGCAATTGTTACCGCCGCAAACCCGTTTAGCGAGTTCACTCTTGTGCTTACCACGGCGCGAATTTTAGTTGAATCCGTGAGGCTGGCGTAAGAGGCATAGCACGACGCGTCGTCGATCCCGCCATCGTAGATAACAATACTCGCCGGCAAGACGTTGAGCTGGTCAACCAGCACGTCGCAGATTTTTTTAATAACCGCCACGCGGGGATGGTTCACTGGTGCAGTAGTGCTGCTACCGCCAATCCCATTGGTTTTAATAGCCACTCTCACGTTCGACCATGTTTTGGCCGCGGGCTTTTGAAATATGGCGCTCCAGGCATCGGCCGCGGTCGATTTCTGGGTCAAGAGCATTGCCATCTGGTCCATATTAGAGGAGACCAGGGCCGCGTTGACCGCGTTGTTTTGGAGCGGCCAGTTCTGGCTCAGGGGTGTGCTTGTGAGCATTTTCGTGTCGTGGCAGCAGATGACCCGCTTATTGTCGATGACAGGATTGATCTGCATGCCGCTGGTCCACGCTTTGGGCGAGGCAAAAATCTTGTTAAACCTTACGCCCGTGATACCTAAGGCGCCCGCCGCGGCGGTCTTAAGAAAATCGCGGCGCTTTTGGAGTCGTTTTGCGCTCATTGCTTTTTCCTTTTTTTAATTGGTTTTTGATTCAAGTACTTTTAACATCTGCTCCGCCTCCGAACACGACGAATCCCGGCTGGCATACCCGCTCAGTTGCAATTCGAAATACATTTCGTTAAAATGCGCATACGCGGTAATGTTGCCTGCTATTCCCGTAGACGCAACCGCGACCGACGTATCAAACTGCGGAACCGCGACAATGTTGGCGCTATCACTTTCCTTCATATAGCCGAACATCGAAGCGGCGTTGGCATTCGTGCCGAAATCCATGGCCACGACCGTGCAGACCTGTGAATCGGGACCATTGGGACCGATTAAATTCTGGTACATGCTCAAAAGGCACCCTCTGTCCGTGTAAAGGTCGGCGCCACCGTCGATAAGCCCGACCAGATCTTCGCCTTTCCAAACGGTAAAAGGCCGCGAACTCGTGTCCGGGTCCTGTATCCAGCCGGGCAATTCGTTGTCGGCGAACTTGTAATGCTGACCGAACTCCTTCGCATTTACAATGAATACGGTATCAATAATGTGCACGCCAAGTTTGACGTTCGTCGGAGCGCCAAAACTCAAAATCACTGTTTTGCTTGTATCATAAACCGCCTGACCGACGAGCGACAGAATTATGCTCCCCGTTGAATCACCGGCATGAATGACTATTTGGGCCGAATCCAGCGTGTAATCTTGAGGACTATTCGCCGTGGAATTACCGCTGATAACAACGGGTATGGTCACGTTGGATTTAGACGCCTCCGAGAGAACGGCCTCTATCTTTACACTGCCGGAATCATTACCGACGATCTGCCTGGAACTCGAAACGGTGAGCGTCGGGAGAACTGTTGGATTTTTGCTGCATAAACACAGAAACAAGCACACTCCAGCGAAACAGGCCCCTATTTTTATAATTCTCACTGACTTCTCCTTCTTGGTGAAATTTCTAGATACTGCATACTATTAAAAAAAGCGGGCGGCCGTCCTTCGACTGGCTCAGGAACCCTAAGGCCGCCCGCTGATCCCCGCGTCAGTCCCGCTCAGAAACGGCTTTCCCATTAACACGCACCATATACAACCCGTTTGCGATGCCGAAATCCTTCTTAAGGTTGATTACATTTTTCTGGGTGTAAGCCCTGTGAATGAGTTTTCCTGAATAATCATATACCGTTACCTGCTTGAGCGCGCCGTTGAATTGCGCGGGCAGGGTTATAGTGTAATTGCCTAAAACTTTCATGGATGCATTCATTGGCATATGCGAATAGACATGGACCAAATCCGGAGAAACCGATGTTCCGTCATAATACTTGATGTTCGGCTTCGCCTGCGGCAGGGTCATGCCGGGGCCGATGTAAATGCCCGGTTCCGGCGGCTGGTTATACGCCACATTTTCCGTGGCGACGCTCATGCGGTAAATTGGATCATGCATTAATGTATACAAACGATTGGTGGTCGGCGTGGTGGTCGTGTAAATACGGAGCGCATCATAACCACTGGTCGTATAGACAACTTCTTCACGCCAGTCCCCGAAGATGTCGGCGGTAAGGCACGGCGTTGATTTTGTGCCGTTGCATGAGGTGCAGCCGGTTGCGTTTAAACTTGGCCCGCCCGCGCTGCCGTAAGGAGTAACCGACGTCCCATTTTCCAAATCGCGCGTAAGATCTGCGCCCCACCACATGGTGAAATTATCTGACGAAGGCGAACTCCCAACACTTTTGTGATTGACATCCCAAAGCCCGCCGACAGTCGACCACATCTGCCAGCCCGTGGTGCCCGGTACAAGCGGTCCGCAGCAGCCGCGTCCATTGTCCGCGGTGCCGGGATCGGACCAGTAAACCGCCCCGGTTTTGGCGTCCCTGAAAGTCGCGGCTATTCCGCCGTTGGTGCTCCCATTTTCGTGGGCCTGCCAAACCTGCAGTCCGCCCCTTGTTGGGTCCATGGCCGCCAGGTGAAGGGCGTCACCGTGCTTTAAACCGGTGCTATAAAGTCCTCTGCCGTCATGGTCCACCGTCATGGCGCCATAAACAATTTCGTCGAAACCGTCGCCATCCACGTCACCTTGACGGAGGCTGTGACAACCCTGGTCCATATACGCGCTGTAAGCTTTTCCATCCTTCCCGGTAAGGTTGGAGTCCGTATCGAAATACCATCTCTGGGTAAGTTTTCCGTTCCGCCAGTCCAGGGCCCAGAGACACGTGCGTGTATAATAGCCCCGGCACGGAACCAGGCTCGGTCTTTCCCCGTCAAGATATGCCACGGAGGCCAAAAAGCGGTCCACGCGGTTGCCGTAAGAATCTCCCCATGCGGCGACACTGCCTCTCTGTGGATTATAATTTACCGTGGTAAGTTCCTTGCCCGTGGCTCCTTCAAAAACCGTGTACCATTCGGGGCCCGACAATATATACCCACTCGAATTCGCGTATTTTATTGTATTATCTGCGCCGGCCGCGGGCCCCATTTTTAAATAGCTGCCGCTACCGTCCTTTGTGCCGGGAGCGGTTTTGCAGGCAACCTCGGCCTTGCCGTCGCCGTCAAAGTCGTACACCAGAAACTGGGTATAGTGTGCGCCTGCCCGGATGTTGGGCCCAAGGTCGATCCTCCACATGCTGGGAGTGGTTGAGGTTAATTTTAATCCCTCAAGATAAACATCGCCTGTGGTGCCGGCATTGGAATTGTCCTGGGCATTTGCAGCGTCCCATTTGAGAACGATTTCGTACTGGCCATCTCCATCAAGGTCGCCGATGCTGCAATCGTTTGCCACGCAGCCACCGGGATTGCTTATTGGGATATTCAAATAGCCGCCTGTAATGACCATGGCGTTCTCGGAGGCCGCTCCTTCGACGCCGTTGGTCACCGGTTTTACCGTATAGGTCCCGGTGCCGGTGCTGTTGTCCTGATAGTCCGTGGAGTTGGTAATGACCGCGGAATTGAGTTTCGTTGCGCCTTTGTAAACGTTGAACCCGAACGTGGCATCCTGAGGGTCGGTGCCGAAAAGCCGCCAACTCAAGAAATATCCGCT
>Ga0182027_10004271_pt1 | contig 22239 bp, 23 predicted proteins | sample 712E1DmetaG_FD_121300 | JGI IMG/M metagenome (GOLD analysis project Ga0182027, IMG submission 121300) | Permafrost microbial communities from Stordalen Mire, Sweden - 712E1D metaG (Illumina Assembly) | ecosystem: Environmental > Terrestrial > Soil > Wetlands > Permafrost | place: Sweden... | reverse complement strand
TGTCGATGAGCACACACTGGAGATTTATCACCACATTCCTAACAGCGAACTTAGCATCTTCCCCAACGCAACACACATGATTCCTTTTGACGATCCGGCGCTCTTCGATTTGGCCGTCGACCAATTTTTTCAAACGCCCTTTGTTGCGAAGGATCGCCTCAATGATCTGCTCAAGTCTTACGAGGTAATGTTAGCGGCTGAAAAGTAGGCATGGGCTGCTACTGCCCAGCGCGATCGTGGATCGTTTCGTCGGGAATTCGAGCATCCCACTTGGAGGCGTTAACAGAACCGCTTGCCAGCGTTCGTTCGGTGTTGTTCCGGGCGCGTGGTCGGCTATTCGGCAGCTACCTTCTAGTTAACAGTTGCCTCGAACGGGACCGCAATAAACCGGCATGAAAGAGTGCCAGCGTACTGATACGCCAAAATCAACCAATGTCCAGACCGACAGGCAGGATCGGTAACGGAAAACGCCGATGTAGCAAGTGGGGGATTCCCGATTAGCGCCAGAGGCCGAATTGCCACGAAGGGTTTCCGAGAGGCTTGCCGGGTACCGCCAGATGGCGACTGCGGAGCCGTCATGAATCCTCAGGATGATATTCTCAATGAGCGAGGAGAATGCGTCCCTTATGGCAACTTCAACACTGGAAACTACGGATTTGGAATACAAAGTAGCCGATCTCTCTCTGGCCGATTGGGGCCGGAAGGAAATCGCCATCGCCGAGTACGAGATGCCGGGGTTGATGTCGATCCGGCACAAGTATGCGGCCGCGAAGCCTTTGGCCGGCGTGCGGATCACCGGTTCTCTGCACATGACCATTCAGACCGCGGTGCTGATCGAGACGCTGGCCAGCTTGGGCGCGGAGGTTCGCTGGGCGAGCTGCAACATCTTCTCCACGCAGGATCACGCGGCCGCGGCGATTGCGGCCTCCGGCGTTCCGGTCTTTGCGTGGAAGGGCGAATCCCTCGAGGATTACTGGTGGTGCACCTACCAGGCGCTGGCTCACAAGGGCGGCAAGGGGCCGCAACTGGTGGTGGACGACGGCGGCGACGCGACCCTGCTGATCCACAAAGGCTATGAGCTGGAAGACGGGAACAAGTGGGTTGACGGACCCGCCGATAGCCACGAGGAGCAGGTCATCAAGGACCTGCTCAAGAAGGTCTACGCGGAAGACCCGAAGCATTGGCACAAGGTTGTCAAGGAGTGGCGCGGGGTCTCGGAAGAGACCACGACCGGCGTTCACCGGCTTTACAAGATGATGGAGCAGGGCAAGCTGCTGGTGCCGGCGATCAACGTGAACGACTCGGTGACCAAGTCCAAGTTCGACAATCTCTACGGCTGCCGCGAATCCCTCGCTGACGGCATCAAGCGCGCCACCGACGTGATGGTTGCGGGCAAGGTCGCCGTCGTCTGCGGCTACGGCGATGTGGGCAAGGGCTGCGCGCACTCCTTGCGTGGTATGGGCGCCCGCGTCATCGTCACGGAAGTCGATCCCATCAACGCGCTGCAAGCGGCCATGGAGGGCTTCGAGGTGACCACCGTCGAAGACACTTTGGGCCGCGGCGACATCTACGTCACCTGCACAGGCAACGTGGACATCATTACGCTGGAGCAGATGAAGCGCATGAAGGATCAGGCCATCGTTTGCAACATCGGCCACTTCGACAACGAAATCCAGATGGATCGCCTCAACGCGGAAAAAGGCGTGACCAAGCTCAACATCAAGCCGCAGGTGGACAAGTACACCTTTCCCGCCTCTCCAAATCAGGCTGGCCATAGCATCTTCGTGCTGGCCGAGGGGCGGCTCGTCAACCTCGGCTGCGCTACCGGGCATCCCAGCTTCGTGATGAGCAACAGCTTCGCCAACCAGACCCTGGCGCAGCTCGATCTATGGGAGAAGAAGGATAGCTACAAGATCGGCGTTTATGTGCTGCCCAAGCGGCTGGACGAAGAGGTGGCGCGCCTGCATCTGGAGAAGATCGGCGTGAAGCTGACCACGCTGTCGCCCAAGCAGGCCGGCTATCTTGGCGTGCCCATCGAGGGGCCATACAAGGCGGAGAATTATCGGTACTAAGACAGCTATCAGTTGTCAGTTTTCAGTTATCGGCGCGACCACTGATCTCTAATCTCTGATTCTTGATCTCTGACCTCTGATCCCTGTTCAACGCGGCTTATGGTTCGCCAGCCGGTGATAGAGCCGCCATGCGGAGTTATGCAGAAGATGTGTCTGCTCGGCCTTGAGTGCCTTGTAGGAACGCTCGACATAGATATCGAAGGCAGGCGGCCAGCCGATCGTTGAGCGTCGCTCGCTGTAGTCGCCGTCCGCCCACTTCGACAGAACCGCCTTGTAACCCACCACATGGGTCACAAAGTCCAGCAGGCAATGCGGCATCTCTTCCTCGACGACCAGATACGCTTTCTCGATGATGATCTTCTCGCGGATGTTGTTGAGGGGCATGAAAATGGTCTTCATCCACAGAACCCATTCCTTCATCTCCGAATCGAGAATCGGCTCGCTCTGCGTCTTGCCCTGCTTGTTGAGCAGCGACCGGTAAGCGATATTGCCCGCCTGGGAGGCCACGTAAAGGGGGCCGTAGAACTCGTTCAGCCGCCGGTTCACCAGGTCCAGCATATCTTTGCGCCGGGCCAGCACGCGGGCGCTCAAAAACGTGGTGAGGTAGCCGACGAAGGCCAGAATAACGGTCAGGATAACCGTAGCCTGCCAGGAATTGGGAAGAAGCGTGGTCGAGAAATCCATAGCGCGCCTTGCCGAAGAGTATACGCGCAGGGGCACAGGCCGGGTGAGTGAAACCGGTTGCGCCGCGAAGGAAATCCCTAATTTACGTCGTTGGCCATGAATACTGCAACGGGCGGATCGCTGGTCAGCTGGGTATCGACGATCAGCACCGTTCGCACCTCGCCTCCGAGTAGAGCCATGGGGGTGGAGGTATATTTCACCGTGGTGGTGCCGGTGGGTGTAATGACCATGGTGACGGTTTGAGAGGTGAAGCTGATGTAGCCGGCGGTCGAGCCAACGGGCAGATTGGTGACGATGGGAATGGTATTGGCCAGCGTTGTGGTGCCGGGAATCATGTAAACATCGACGCCGCCGGTCTTGGGGGCCTGATTGAGGAAGCGGAAGGCGGAGTGGCCGACGGCGGCCGCGATCTGCTGGTCCTCAAGCACAGTGACCGTATAGCTGGTGGGAGCCACGCCGTTGTCGGTAAGAAAGACGGAGTGCTGATGGCCCGCCTTCAGTGTGCCGTCCGAGGTGACCAGCGTTGCGCCACCAGTTGCGGCCGTTACCTTGATGACGGCGTCGTTCGAGGCCGGAAGGGTGCCATAGTCCGTAATCGATCCCTGGCCGATGTTCGACGCCAGCAGCGTGCCTTCCACAACCACATTCGCGGCCGGAGCGATGTAAGAAGCGTCGATGACCCGAACCAGGCTGGGCTGGGTGTAGGTGGCGACATTCTCGCAGGCCGAGAGCGCCAGCGCCACAGCCAGCGAGGCCGCCGCCGCCATGGGCAGCCGGGGCAGCGTCATCCGCCGCATTTCGCCTATTCGCCGATTCCAGGTTGTCTTCAAAGCACACATCTTAGAGGTACTGACTAACCCTCACATCATAGTACAAGGGATTGATGGAATGAGTTTACGACTTTTGAGCCATCGTGGGGAAACCGCGTCACTGGGGGGACTCAAGCGGTCAACACCTTGTTCCTGGGCCAACCACCAACTTACAGTCCTCCGTGCAACCGCCCGAATGCGCGTGCGAGCATGAGCGACATAACCAGGATGCCCGCCCCGAGGATAAGCACGTGCTGCGTCTTGCGCAGGGCGATAACAAATCAGAGCATCAGGATGCAAGTTCGCAACATCGTAAAAGACCGCATTGCGACGCAAGACAATACGGTGTTCCTGATGATTACTTTTGGGAATCGGAATTTATGCAGTAAGACTTCACAGTTTACCTTTCTATATGCTAGAATCGTTCTGTGAGCAAACAGAAGAGCGATTCGGGAACCGTCCGCGCGTCGGCATTGGCAGGGGAACTTCGTCTTCTCATCAGCCAACTGAGGCACCGGCTACATGAACAGACGCATCCAGGCGCCTATACCTGGTCTCAGGTGTCCGTACTCATCCGTTTGGAACGCGATGGTCCCGCGACGGTGAGCGCTCTCGCACGGGCTGAGGGAGTAAAGCCGCAATCCATGGGCGCCACGGTTGCCACGCTTGAGGCTGCTGGCCTGGTGAAAGGCTCGCCCGACCCGGCCGACGGAAGGCAGACCATCCTGTCTCTCACAGATACCTGCCGGGAACTGATCAAGGCCACTCGGGCGGCGAAGGAGGATTGGCTGTTCCGCGCCATCCAAACGAAACTCTCGCCTGCGGAGCAGGAAGAACTCGCAACTGCCCTGGAACTGCTCAAGCGCCTCGCTGATTCATAGGCAGACCCGCTGGCGAATTCGTAACTGATCTATCCCGCCCGATAAGGAGAACTTCATGGCAATCACCGCTCTTGACCCCAAAATCGCTCTTATCCTCATCGATCTGCAAAAAGGCATCGTGGCTTATCCAACCGCCCATCCGGCTGACGAGGTTGTGCGGCACGCCGCTGCGCTTGCTGACGCATTCCGCCGACATCGGTTGCCGGTGGTGCTCGTCAACGTCACCGGTGGCGCACCGGGACGGACGGAGCAGGCTCGCCCACGCGGAGAGTTTCCTGCCGGATGGTCCGATCTTGTCCCCGAACTCAACCGGCAGCCGGAAGACCATACGGTTACGAAGCGAACGTGGGGAGCGTTCACGAACACTGGCCTCGATGAACATCTGAAGAAGCTCGGAGTCACGCAGGTCGTGGTTGCTGGAGTCGCCACCAGCATTGGCGTCGAATCAACTGCGCGCCAGGCGCACGAGCTGGGGTTGAACGTCACGCTCGCCGTTGACGCCATGACCGATATGAGCCCTGACGCCCACAACAACAGCATCGCTCGCATCTTCCCGCGCCTGGGCGAAACCGGCACAACCTGGGAGATTATTGCTCTGCTCGACAGCACCCGCGCGTGAATGTACCGGCAGAAGACTCGCGTTTGATTACCGATGAAGAGGAGCAACTGACTATGAACTGGATTCACTCTGTGTCTTACTTCTTTGGCGGCGCCTTCCTTGCAAATGCTGTTCCGCATTTTGTGAGCGGCATGTTGGGGCGCCCCTTCCAAAGCCCCTTTGCGAAACCGCCCGGCAAGGGGCTTTCTTCCTCGACCGTAAATGTGCTTTGGGGATTCTTCAACGCGGTTGTTGGGTATCTGCTGGTCTGCCGTGTCGGAAACGTTGATTTGCGCTCTGTAACGGATATCGTCGCTTTGGGCCTGGGCGTTTTCCTCATCGGCCTGATGAGTGCGCGGGGCTTCGGACGGTTCAACGGGGGCAATTCTCCCGGAGATGCGCGCGGGACACGGTGAAAGACATTTCGCCCAATCTGTCCAGCCAGAGTGATCGGCTCGATCCGGCCATTTGGAAGATCTCATCAGTCGTCGTGCTCGGCTCGTTTCTCGCTCAACTCGATGCAACGGTCGTCAATGTGTCTCTCTCGACCCTCGCCGCCGAGTTGCACAGCAGCCTTGCCGCAATTCAGTGGGTAACGAGCGGTTACCTGCTGGCGCTCACGCTGATGCTTCCGCTAAACGGCTGGCTGGTAGACCGCATCGGGGCCAAGGCGCTGTATTTGTGGTGCTTCTCAGCATTCACTCTTTCATCGGCCTTATGCGCATTTTCCTGGTCGGCGAACTCGCTTGTCGGGTTCCGCGTGCTGCAAGGGATGAGCGGAGGATTGCTGGCTCCGATGGCGCAGATGATGATGGCGCGCCACGCGGGAAAGCACATGGTGCGCGTGATGGGCTATGCCGCTGTGCCGATTCTGTTCGCGCCGATCCTCGGCCCGGTGATTGCAGGAGCGATTCTGCAATACGCTTCCTGGCGCTGGCTTTTTCTGATCAATCTTCCGGTCGGCGTACTGGCAGTTGTGCTGGCTGTTCTCATCCTGCCCAAAGATCATGAAGAGCTGAGGCCGCGAGACCTCGATCTGGTTGGGCTTGCGCTTTTGTCGCCCGGACTGGTGCTCTTCCTCTATGGCTCGGATCATCTGGGCAATCGCACTGGTCTTGGGGCTCTCATTGTCTCCATTGCTCTGCTTGCGGCGTTTTTCTCGACCGCTGCAAAAAAGGGAGACAGAGCCCTGATCGACCTTCGCCTGTTCAAAAGCAAAATCTTCTCAGCCTCCGTTGTCACGCAGTTCATGGCGAACGGGATCGCGTTTGCCGGTCAGATGCTGATTCCGATCTATCTGATCCGTGCCTGTGGTCTGTCACCCAGCGCGACAGGCTGGCTGCTGGCTCCTCTTGGCTTGGGGATGATGTGCTGCTACCCGCTGCTGGAAACCTTGACGAAACGCTTCGGCATTCGCAGAGTGTCGGCTGGTGGCGCGCTTCTGGCGTTTGCCGGGACGCTGCCTTTTCTCTACCTGGCAAGCCACGGACTGGTTCTTGGTGTACTCGTGTCCGCACTCTTTATCCGAGGCATGGGCTTGAGCGCAGTCGGTATGCCGTCGATAGCATCTGCATACGCTTCGGTCAAGCGGCAGGAACTGCCGATGGCGACGACAGCTCTCAATATCATTCAGCGCCTTGGGGGCCCGACACTGACGACATTGTGCGCGACGTTTCTGGGATGGAGACTGGCATCAGCCCATCTACACGACGCGGCGCTCGGCCCCTTTACCGCGGCGTTTCTCCTTCTTTGCGCCTTGCACGCTCTTTTGTTTGCAGCCGCAATGAGGCTTCCTCTCTCACTGCCCAAGGCGGCTGCGCGGCGAGTTAACGAAGCCGCTGTTGATTTGGAGAGCATATCGGAGTGACACAGATGCGAAAGCAACTCAAACGTATGGTTGCTCCTTTCTGGCTGTCACGCCGATGCTGGCAGGTCTGCTAGCTTGCTCCCAGGTAGACAAAACGGGCCAGAAAAAGCGCGGCCAGCACGTAGAGCAGCCACTCCTCCCGGCGGAATTTTCCGGTAACCAGATGGACCACTGCCCAGGCGATGATGCCGAATCCCAATCCGTTGGCGATGGAGTAAGTCAATGGGATGAGCATCAGGGTGAGGAAGGCGGGCACTGCGATCAGTGGATCGCGCCAGCGAATTTCGGAGACCGTTGTGAGCATCATCGAACCCACCAGGATCAGCGCCGGAGCGGTGGCGGCCGGGGGCACAATGGCGGCGAATGGAGCGGCGCCGATGGCGGCCAGAAACAAGAGGCCGGTCACGATGGCGGTTACGCCCGAACGGCCTCCGGCTGCCACGCCGGCCGTGGACTCCACGTAGCTGGTCACGGTCGAGGTTCCCGTCAGGGAGCCGAAAACAGTGGCCGTGGCGTCGGCAAAGAAAATTCTGTTCAGCCGGGGAATCGTGTGATCTTCTTCGATCAGCCCGGCCCTCTTGGTGACGGCCACCAGCGTGCCGAGGTTGTCGAACAGGTCCACAAAAAAGAAGATGAAGACAATCTCCAGCAACCCCTTGCCGAGCGCGCCTCGGATATCGAGTTGGAAGGCAGTGGCGGCGAGCGAGTGGAAGCCGCCGGCGGCGGGCGTCCAGTGAACCAGGCCGAAGGCCCAGGCGACGCCGGTGGTTGCGAGCACGCCGATGAGGATGGCGGCGCGCACTTTTTTCACTTCCAGCGCCACCATCAGGATGAGGCCGCAGAGCGCCAGAATCGCAGTCGGGTTGCGGATGTTGCCCAGCGTGACAAAGGTCTCGGGATTGGCCACCACCAGGCCCGCATTGCGGAAGCCGACGAAGGCGATGAACAGGCCGATGCCGCTGGCCACCGCGGCATAAAGCTCATGGGGAATGGCGTGCAGAATCATCTGCCGGATACCGGCTGCGGTGATTACCAGGAAGATGACGCCGGAGAGAAAGACCGCTCCCAGCGCCGTCTGCCAGGGAATGTGCAGCTTGATGCAAACCGCGTACGTGAAGTAGGCGTTTAGGCCCATGCCGGGGGCCAGGGCGATGGGATAGCGCGCCACCATGCCCATCAGAATGGAACCGAAGGCCGCCGAGAGGCAGGTGGCTGCAGTGACCGCGGCCAGAGGCATTCCGGCTGCCGACAGGATGGCTGGATTCACCAGCACGATGTAGGCCATGGTCAGAAAGGTCGTGACGCCGGCCAGAATCTCGGTGCGCCAGTTGGTCCCCAGGCGCGCGAATTCAAAGTATTCTTCTAGTCGCTTGAGCATAGGTTGGTAGCTCTAGGAGACCACAACTCGTCGGCAACGCAAAGTAATTCCAGGGCGGCGACATTCATCGGGCCAATACGGCAAAAAAGCTCCATGCTGCTTTGCGGGCAACCTCCGGCGCGCACCTTCAGTCGAATTCCGAGTGGCTGAGGAGCATCGACTCCCAAGGTCAATAAAGCTCAGACTGGGCGGCTGGCCTACGTTCCAATCAGGGACAGACCGAATTTACGCATCTTCCTCAACCGCACAAGCGCGACCTCAATCTAATGCAACAGAAAATAAGGAGAGATTCCAATGTCCACAATCACGACTAAAGATGGCACACAAATCTACTTTAAAGACTGGGGCGCGGGCCAGCCCGTAGTCTTCAGTCACGGCTGGCCGCTGAACGCCGACGCCTGGGAAGACCAGATGGTGTTTCTGGCCTCGCACGGCTATCGGGCCATCGCGCACGACCGGCGCGGTCATGGCCGCTCCAGCCAGCCCTGGAATGTCAACAACATGGATACCTACGCCGACGACCTGGCGGAACTGACCGAAGCGCTGGACCTGAAGAGCGCCATCCATGTGGGCCACTCGGCCGGCGGCGGCGAGGTGGCCCGCTACATCGGCCGCCACGGCACAAAACGGGTCGCCAAAGCCGTCCTGATCGGCGCGGTGCCGCCGCTGATGCTCAAGACCCAAGCCAATCCCGGTGGGTTGCCGATTGAGGTCTTCGACGGAATCCGCGCCGGCGTGCTGGCCGACCGCTCGCAGTTTTTCAAGGATCTTACCGTTACGTTCTATGGCGCCAATCGGCCCGGCTCGACCGTCTCGCAGGGCCTGCGCGACTGGTTCTGGCTCCTGGGGATGCAATCCGGACTCAAGGCCGTTTTCGACTGCATCAAGGCCTTTTCTGAAACCGACTTTACCGAAGACCTGAAAAAGATCGACGTGCCCACGCTGATTCTTCACGGCGACGACGACCAGATTGTGCCCATCAACGACTCCGCCCTGCTCTCAACCGCGCTGGTGAAGGGATCGACGCTGAAGGTCTATCCAGACGCATCGCATGGGTTGTGTTCGACCCACAAGAACCAGATAAACGCCGACCTGCTCGCCTTCATTCAGGGGTAGATCGCAACCGGAGGGCGGAAAATTGAACGTACAAGCCGGATGGAGGCGATTCTAAGGCAGCAGGCTGGGCTCGATCTGGCCGTAGAGTTCGTCGGAAACGTTCTTGATCTGGGTCACGATATCGTGCATCTCGGTAGCATCGGCGATGCGCAGCGGAGCGTCGATGCGCACGGAGAGGTCGCCATCCGCGTCGAAGCCGATCTTCACGCGATCCATCGCATGATTCTGTTCGAGCAGATGACGCATGAACTCGGTCGTGACCGGTATGCCCCGCTTCTCCACCACGGTGACAAAAATGACCATTTGGTTGTCGGCGACGTCCAAGGCCAGCACCACTTTAATGTCCTTCAGGTGGGCGCCAGTGAAGTGAATCGTCCAGACAGTGGGCGAATTGGTGGTGTGAAAGTCGTAGTTGTTGGCTTTCATGAGGCTGACCATTTTGGCGGAGCCTTCGGTGCTCGACTGGGCCGCCATCGGCAATGCGAGCGAGAGAAGAAGAGCGGCGAAAAGGCAAAGACGGGCAACGCTGAGGGTGTGACGGGAACGCATAGAGGCAACCTCCTGGGTTCATCGATGAATGAGGGAGTGTACCGCTCTGCATGGATTTGCGCAACCGGCCGCATTAGAGGGTAGTGGGTCACTTTGAAAGGTACGGGCTTTAGCCCGTACGTAAACCCGGCAACATGAACGCGGGCTTTAGCCCTTGAGGTAAAGCTTTTCCAAACTTACCCACTACGCATCAGACGGCCGTGGGGGCCGGCTCACCCCAGCAGTTTGGCGGCTTCCTTGGCGAAGGATGGGGTGCCCAGCTATTTGCTGCCGCTTTGGGCCGTTCGTGGAGAGTGAATCAACTCGGCGACTTTCTCGGCGCACCGGAGTTTGATCAGCGACTGGTAGGGCACATCCAGGCGGCGCGCGTGACTGCGGATGGTATTCAGAACATCCTCGGGCATGCGCAGCGAGATCGTCTCGGTGGAAGGGCGCAGCTTGGGAAAGGTCGCCAGTTTGGCCTTGCTCCAATCGACATACTCCGTGCTGTCGTTTTTGGGCGACTCCCAGAAGGCGCGCTCCTCGGCTTCGCTCTTGAACTTAGGAATGGGCTTTAACTGCTTGCTCATAAACGGCTCTCTCCTTCCGGTAGATTCAGATGCGTCCCCGCCAGTAACCGGGACGGCGCTTAGCGTGGGCTACGGCTATGATCTGAATCTTGCGGGCAAGCTCGCGGAAGACGACGAAATAAGGGTATCGGTGGAGCATAACCCGGTGCGTGCCGCGCAGATAGGGCACGCACATCCCCGGCGATCTTCTCAGCGTACTGAAGGCATCCCGCAACGCTGCATCGAAGCCTAACGCGGCAGACTTACTGCGCGCCCAGTACCATTCAAATGCCCCATCCGCCTCCGCCTCGGCCTCGGGATGGACGTGTACCGGCTTCATCCGCGCTGCCGGGCCAGAATTCTCTCGTCCATGCGGGCAAGAACGTCTTCAAGCGGGAGCAGCTCCACGGCTCCGGAGTCGATCTCGTCGAGGCGACGCTTGATCTCGCCGTCCCAGGCGGCCTCGATCTCCGCTTCCGGCGCGTCATCCCCCTCCCGAAGAAGGTTCTCGATGAGCCAGTTCACCTCACTGGGAGGCAGTTGGCGGGCGTCTTCAAGAATCTCCTGGGCGCTGCGGTTCATGGAGAGATTGTAGCGCGAAATCGGCCGTAGGGCCAACTGTCTGCTGAGGGAGAACGAACGGTTCTGGATTCCCACCTTTCGCTAGAAAAAAGCGAAGGATGGGGCATCCCTGTTTCGTGACTCTTATCAGGGGCAGAGTTCCAGCGCGTTGACTCATCCGGAGCAAGATGGGGAATTGATAAAAAGATAATTTCTGAACTACTTCTTTACATATTCCGGCTTTCCTTGATAAAACTCTACAAGAAACACGCCAACGATGCCACGATTATTGAAGAGCGAAACGAACCGCCGCCTGATCGCTAGCGAACGCTCGCTTGCGTTGGCATTTTCGCTTCTCTCAACCCCGAGAGCAATCGCTTATGACGAAATAGATTCCGATGGGGCGATTGAAATTGGTCTGATTGGGATAGCCGCGGAACTCGCAATAACTGCTTGTCTATATGAAGTATATGGCAAGGCAGGAATTATTCGGAGAGATACGGGCTTCTATCTGACGGCTGGAGAGGCTTTCGCATCATTTCGCAAGATGCTTAGCTCAACGATTCCTCGCTTAGCGACCATCACGGCAGGCGTTGCCTCCCCTCAAAGGCACCTCAAGGAACTTCAGACTGCATGCATTGGCTTTCCAGTGATTTTCACTGCACGAGCAGCTGCAGTACATGCGGCGAGCGGCACCTCGCGAGATGTGGCTTTTCATGCCGGAAGAACTGTCGCGGGGTTTCTTTTGTGCTTGTCCGAAAGCCCTAAGTGGAAGCCTTACCTTAAGCTCATTCCCGATATTCCCGCCTTTCCAAAGGAGCGCATGCTTATAGCCCAGGAGTTGGCTACGCTCGTTTCTTCCGGGGAAAAATCAAAGGTTGGGGCGTCTCTTGCGGGAGTCTTTTTAGTCCTTCCAGAACTGACGAAGAATGAGCCTGAGTGGATCAAGACCTTGCAGCGAGTCCAAGTCACCCCTCGGCGACAGGATATTTCCGTCCTCTTGAAGACCCTCAGGGATGCCAAGATCGGTGATCTTCATAAGGTCGGTAAAGGTGTGAACGCGATCGCAGCAAGAATCGATCCCACAAATTCGAATGCGTTGCCTATCTACATAGAAGCCATGAAGAAGAAATTTGACACCCATGCCGACGCTTGGGGAGGATATGTAGGCACTGCGAACGGACAATTGGACAGGAAGATTCTTTCGCTGCCGCCAATTGAAGTGATCTATAGTATTGCCGCTGTGGGTGTCGAGGAGATCGGACTATCACCAGAAGAGATCTCCGGAGGTATTTCAGCCCATAGTGTATGGCCCTTCATTGCAGGTGCTTTGCATTACAGCGGCACAAAAGGCCCCTGCTTTTGGGCGCTTCGGAGTCTGAAGTCAGGCGAGATCGGCCAATTATCCGCCCTGTTAGCCAAGGCTGCAGAATGCAGCGCGAAGATAAAGTCGGCCCTGCCGCAATATCTGACTCTTTTTGAAGCTGTTTCCGGCAATAAGCCGGTACCTGCCGATTCCGTGCTAGCCCGAAGAATGACCGCTGCGTTCGAAAAGCGCGAGGATGGAAGGGAACATCTACAGGATGTCCTCAAGGCAAAAATGAAGACTGCGCCGGGTAAGCTCAAGGACGCGTATCAGGCGCTTTTGGAAGCGGTCAGCAAATCCGATTCGCTCGCCGCGCCCCTCACATTACTTTTAGAGGGAAAACTCGATTTAGATACAGATCGGCATGCCGTGCTAGGTAAGGTGATCGATGCTGCAACTGATCGAGATGATCTCCAGGCACTTAGTTTGATACTGATGAACGCCGACCTAAAGCGAGTCTCAACACTGGCTCGAAAGGCTATCCAAGAGATTGATTATGCGTACTATGGGCCGCAAATCGAGTCTTAATCCTGAGGTACCTAGCCCAGGCTTCGGAAGAATCTCATGTTGAACTCGCGCATAATCCCCTTTTCGCTCAGTAGGATATGTGACGTGAGCGCGGACCGCAGCCGCGCTCATCCCATCAGTTTGGCGGCTTCCTTGGCGAAGTAGGTGACGATGAAATCCGCCCCTGCGCGGCGAATGCCTACCAGCGATTCGAGAATCGCTCGATCATGGTCCAGCCAGCCCTTCTCAAAGGCGGCCTGGAGCATGGAGTATTCGCCCGAAACCTGGTAAGCGCCGATCGGCACGTCCACTCGCTCCCGCGCCGCCCGCACCACGTCCAGATAGGGCATGGCCGGCTTCATCAGGATCATCTCCGCGCCTTCTTCTATATCGAGGTCAATCTCGCGCAGGGCCTCGCGCAGGTTGGCGCCGTCCATCTGATAGGTTTTGCGGTCGCCGAACTGGGGTGCCGAGTCGGCCGCTTCGCGGAACGGCCCGTAGAAGGCCGAGGCGAACTTGGAGGCATAACTCAGGATCGGCGTCTGCTGGCAACCCTCCGTGTCCAGCGCCCTCCGGATGGCGGCCACGCGCCCGTCCATCATGTCGCTGGGGGCCACCACATCGGCTCCCGCTTTGGCCAGGCTCAAGGCGGTGCGGGCCAGCAATTTCAGCGTGGGGTCGTTATCCACGGTCCATCCGTCGCTGCTCTCCACCACCACGCCGCAATGGCCGTGGCTGGTGTACTCGCACAGGCAGACGTCGGCAATTAAGACCAATTTTTTAGAAGCTTCGGATTGCTTCAGCGCCCTCAATCCCCGCTGCACAATGCCGTTCTCGTCCCACGCGCCGGAGCCTCGCTCGTCCTTAGCCTCGGGCAGGCCGAAGAGCAGCAATCCCCCCAGGCCCAGCCGTGCGGCCTCTTCGGCCTCGCGCACCGCCTCGTCCACTGAGAGGTTGAAGACGCCGGGCATCGAACCCACCGCTCGGCGCACGCCCTCGCCGGGACAGAGAAACAGCGGGTAGATCAGGTCGCCGGGCTCGACCGCTGTCTCGCGCACAAGCGCCCGCATCGCCTCGCTGCGCCGCAGCCGGCGCATCCGCGTTTCAGGAAAACTCATGGTCCCGATTGTAGACCAAAACCTATTGATCCGGCCCATAGCATTGCAACTCCGTGCCCCATCCTTTTCGCGTTCTTTGCGAAAAGGGTGGGAGACCACAGTTCCTACCGCCGCGCCGGCTCACGAATGCGTCCGCGGGCGCTCCAGACCTCACTTCCGAGACTGGTGACCGGGGTAAGTGAGTAAAACGAACCAATCCCTAAGGCCCATCGGTGGTAGCATCGAACCTGACAGATGCAAACAAAAAAACTGAAAATCATTCCTCTGGGCGGGCTGGGCGAGTTCGGAATGAACTGCCTTGCCTTACGCTGGGAAGACGACATTATCGTGATCGACGCCGGGTTGATGTTCCCGGAGTCGGAGTTGCTGGGCGTGGATATCGTGGTCCCCGATATCACCTACCTCATTGAAAACAAACAGCATGTGCGCGCCATCATCCTTACCCACGCTCACATGGACCATATTGGCGGCCTGCCCTGGATCTTGAGCGAAATCAAGGTTCCCGTCTACGCCACCGAGTTCACCCTGGCCTACGTCGAAGGCAACCTCGAAGAAAACCAACTGCTCGACGAAACCGAACTGGTCGAGATCACGCCCAGGGAAAAGTTCACCATTGGTCCCTTCACCATTGAGCCGATCCGCGTCACCCACTCGCTGGTCGACGCCGTTTCGCTGGCCATCGAAACCCCGGTCGGCATCGTAATCCACTCCGGCGACTTCAAGATCGACCTTTCCCCGCTGGACGACAAGCCTTTCGACCTGCACGCCTTCGCCGAATACGGCAAGCGCGGCGTGCTGGCCCTGCTTCAGGACTCGACCAATGTCGAGCGGCGCGGCTATACGCCCAGCGAGCGCGCGGTCATTCCCCGGTTGGACGAGGTCTTTTCGCAGACAAAAAAGAAGCTCTTCTTCAGTTGCTTTTCTTCCTCCATCTACCGCATCCGGATTGCTCTGGATCTTGCCCGCCAGCACAGTCGCAAAGTGGCCATCATCGGCCGCTCGATGATGGAGAGCACCGAGATCGCGCAGGACCTGGGCTACATCGACATTCCGCAGGGGCTGGTCATCCAACCCGGCCAGATGCGCGACTACGCGCCCGAGCAGTTGATGGTGCTCATCAGCGGCACGCAGGGCGAGCCGATGAGCGCGCTGAGCCGCGCCGCGGTTGACAACCACAAGCATGCGCACATCGACGCCGGCGATACCGTCGTCCTCAGCTCCCGCATCATTCCCGGCAACGAAAAAAGCATCTTCCGGGTCATCGACCATCTCTACCGCCGCGACGCCAACGTCATCTACGACGACGGCTCAAACGGGCTGATCCATGTCAGCGGCCACGGCAGTCAGGAGGAGATGCGCCTGCTCATCAGCCTGATTAGGCCCAAATTCTTCATCCCCGTCCACGGCAACTACGGAAACCTGCGCCGCCACGCGCAAATCGCCATGGAGACCGGCGCCGTGGAACACGCCATCGTGATTGAAGACGGCGACGTGCTGGAGCTGGACAAGAACGACGCCCGCAAGAAGGACAAGGTCACGGCAGGCCGCATCCTCATCGACTCCGGCTCTTCCATTGACGTTGTAGAAGACTTGGTCATCCGCGACCGCCGCATTCTCTCCGAAGACGGCATCGTACTGGCCTTGCTGGCCATCAACAAGCGCACCGGCAAGCTCCAGCAGCAACCCGAAGTGGTGATGCGCGGCTTTGGCGGCGCGGATATCACCGACGAGGCGCGTGAGTTGGTCATCAAGACCCTCGACGGCCTGAGCAGCGAGGAGAAGACCGACTACGGCATGGTGAAGGAAAAGGTCCGAGTCGAGCTGAAGCGGCTGATCCAGAAGACCACCGGCCGCCGGCCTATGATTATGCCGGTGATCATGGAGATCTAGAAGGTAATAGAGTGATAGGGCTGAACCGCATTGCGAATTGGGCCATAGCCCTATATCGTCTTGCACCTGCATATACCAGAATGCATTTTCTCTGTCTGTTTGCTATACTTCGTCGCAGTTCCGTGCCCAAATTGGATACTTGAGGAAACAAAACATGGCGATATTTGACGTTTTTGTTAATGGCAAAGTTGTGGATACGTTTGAAGCTGAAGACTTTATGAGCAAAGAAAATGAATTCATTTTCTTTGGCCGAGACAATGAGACAGTTGGAAGCATTGTCAAGAGTCCGGGCATGTCCGTGAAGAAGGTATTGAAAAGCGCTTTTGAGCAACGATATTAACAAACTCGCTGCCTCAAATTAACGTGATTGAGCAAACGAAGTAGCAAACAGTCACAGGAGTTCTACTATGTCCGTAAACAAGCTTGTTCAGAAACGATTCGACGAACTGACAGAAGCCGCTAAGAAAGTTGACGAAAGCACGAAGAGCGAGCAGGGAGCATACGGGGTGGGGGTCGATCGTTTCGTTGATCAACAGCTATTTTTAAAATGGAACGTACAAGCAAAGGACTTGATTTCTCGTGTTTGTGGCACCAATTCAGTCCATTATGAGGAGTTCATTGAGGCCGAAAAAGTCAAAATGATGGATTCTAGCCATAAAATCTTCAAAAGGTTAAATATGGTATTTGAGGCAGCAAAGGAAGATTTTCAGGCAGGGTACCTGGCTTCCACTCGCAATTTGATTCAAGCTGAAGTATTTGATACAGAGTTAGAACAAGCACAAGAGTTCCTGAGATTGAACTACAAAGTTCCTGCCGCAGTGATCGCTGGAGTCGTGCTTGAGACAACGATTCGCGAACTATGCACAAGGAACAGCATTGCACATGGGAAGCTGGATAAGATGAATGCGGACTTGGCCAAGGCAGGCGTATATAACGGAATCGTTCAAAAGCGGATAACCCATCTCGCCGCAGTTCGAAATAGTGCCGCTCATGGAAATGATGCAGAGTTTAAGACGTATGATGTCAAAGCAATGATCGATGAAGTGGAACAATTTTTAGCAACGCATTTATCGTAGGGACCGGGTGACCCAGGCGTTGCCTTTGGGACCTGGGAAACCTTGCATTTGACCGATAATGGAACCATGGACGAACGACTGGTTTCCCTAGCCGATATCCGCGCCGCCGCCGCCCGCATCGCGTACATCGCCGTGAAGACTCCTCTGGTCGAAGCCGCCTTCCCCGGCCTCTCCGGCCACGGAACCGGCAAAGAAATCTACCTCAAGGCGGAAAGCCTCCAGCCCATCGGTGCCTTCAAAATTCGCGGCGCGGCCAACAAAATCCTCCAACTCACGCCCGAAGAGATTGCCCGTGGCGTCATCACCTACTCCAGCGGCAACCACGCCCAAGGCGTGGCCTATGCGGCCCGCGAGGTCGGCGCTAAAGCAGTCATTGTGATGCCCTCGAATGCGCCAGCCATCAAGCGCGCGGCCACGCTGGCCCTCGGCGCTGAAGTTGTCGATGTCGGCCTGGCCTCCAGCGAGCGCCTCGCCGTAGCCGAACAACTCGTCCGCGAGCACGGCTACGTTGTTATTCCACCCTACGACGACGATCAGATCATCGCCGGCCAGGCCACCTGCGGCCTGGAGATCGTCGAAGCCCTGCCCGATGTGGACCTGGTGCTGGCCCCGGTCTCCGGCGGCGGCCTGCTTGGCGGCGTGTCGGCTGCGGTCAAGCAGTTGCGGCCTCAGGCCAAAGTTATCGGCGTCGAGCCCGAGCTGGCTGGCGACACGGCGGAGAGCTTCCGCACCGGCTCCATCGTCACCTGGCCAGCCGAGCTGACCAGCCGCACTCTTGCCGACGGCCTGCGTACTCAGAGCGTGGGTGAGCGGAACTTTGCCCACATTCAGGCCTTTGTGGACGGCATCGTCACCGTCACCGAGTCCGAGATTCGCGCCGCCATGCGCGCTATTGTGGCTGTTGCGCGCCTGATTCCCGAACCCAGCGGAGCCGTCGCCGCCGCCGCCCTGCTCTTCCACGCCGCCGAACTTCCGCCCTACAAAACCGCTGTAGCCATAGTGAGCGGCGGCAACGTGGACCCCGCCCTGCTGGCTCAGATCCTCACCGAGTCGTGAAGGGTACGGGCTTTAGCCCGTACATAGAATCCTGCAAAATCATCGAGGGCTTTAGCCCCTGAGGGACGTTTTTCGAGCCAGCCATAAAACCGAAAGCCCCTCCATATCGTCATTCAATTATGATTTGTTCCGTGATGAAAACCCGCCCTTGCGCACCTCGTACCCTCGCCTTCGCCTTGGCCCTCCTCTGCGCCTGCCTGCCCGCATACGGCCAAAAGAAGCCACAGCAACTGGAAAAGCCAATGGCCGGTCCGCGCGCGGCGACCCTGCGCATCACCTGGCTCTACATTGCGCCCGACCCTGCCTCGCAAAAAGTAGACCGGGTCCAAATCGGCCGCGAGATGGTGGTAGCCGAAAAAAGCGGCCCCTGGCTGCGCGTCTACGCCAACACCGACATCCAGGAGGCGCGCCAGAAAGACGCTCCCCTCTTCGGCCACGACGAGGTTACGCCGCCCATCTCCGGCTGGATTGCGGCCAAAGGGATCGTCGTAGAGACCACGCAGGGCGGCGACCAGGTGCTGATGGGCGAGGCGGCCAACCAGGAGTCGCTGGCCTCTGACCCCCGCGGCCCGGCCATCGCCGCGCAGAGCGCCCGGCTGCTCTATCGGCGCCTGGTGGAAATGTTCCCCCAGTCGCCCCTGGTGGCCGAAGCCTCGTGGCGGGCGGCGGACATTCTTTGGCAATTGCAGAAGGCGGACGCCTCTACGCGGCCCTCCGCCAGGGAAAAACAGGCCTACCTGCGCGATCAGATGGACGAAGATGAGTTGAAGAAGCTCCTCAAGTACTATCCGAATACTCGCCAGGCCTCGCTCGCCGCCTTTGAGCTGATCGACAACAAGCTCTGCGGCGACTGGCAGGGCGAGCCCAAATGCCCGGAGAAGGAATCGGAGTTTTATGAGAAGTATGCGTCCGAGTATCCTGACGGGCCGCGCACGGCGCAGGCGCTCTACCAAGCCATCTACCGGCAAGCCGTGCTCACCGACATGTTTGCCGCCGAAGGAAGCGACAGCAAGAGCAGCGCGGCGCACAACCACGCCCGCGAGCTGGCCGCCAGGCTGAAAGAACACTTCGGGCAATCGGACTATTCATGGCGCGCCGGGGCTCTGGTGTACAAATTGGATGAAGGCATTCCTGTTTACGGCATTGACCGGGAGTGAGCGGCCTGCGTTTTTCGAGCGCTCTTGCCGGCGTATAGTAACTGCACTTCGGAGGCTTCTTGAACGTCTATATTCAGTCCATCCTATTGGGCATTGTGGAAGGCCTGACCGAGTTCCTGCCGGTCAGCTCGACGGCGCACTTGCGCATCACCGAAGCGCTGATGAAGATTCCGCTGGATGACGCCTACTGGAAGATGTACACCATCGTCATTCAGGTGGGCGCGATCCTGGCGTTGCTGCTGCTCTTCCTGAGCCGGATTGTCGACTTCGCGCGTACCTTTCCCACGGGCGAAGACGGGAAACGCAACTGGCTGAATCATCCCATCTCGCTTACCCTGATCGCCTTTGCTTTTACGTCGGTTCCCGCCCTGCTTCTGCACAAGTGGAGCGAAAAGAACCTGGGCAGCCTCAAAGGAATGGCCCTGGCGCTGCTCATTGGCGGCATCGTCATGTGGATCGTCGATGCCTGGGCCGCCCGCCGCGAGGCGAGCACCCTCGACGTGGAGGATATGTCGTTGCCCCAGGCTATCTGGATCGGGCTCTGCCAAACGCTCTCGGCGGTCTTTCCCGGAACCTCGCGCTCCATGTCTACCATCGCCGCCGGCCAGATAGCCGGCCTCGACCGCCCCGCCGCCCTCGAGTTCAGCTTCCTGCTCTCCATTCCCACCATGATCGCCGCCACCGGCTGGGACCTGGTCAAAGAGGTTTATCCCGGCCACGGCGCCGCCGCGCATGTAGTCATGACCGCCGACAACTGGATCGTGCTCTTGATCGGGACCGCGGTCTCTTTCATCGTGGCCCTCGGCGTGGTGGAGTGGTTCCTGTTTTGGGTGCGCAAACACGGCTTTACCATCTTCGCGGTATACCGTATTCTCCTGGGCGCCGCGCTGCTGATCTGGGGAGCGAAGTACATCGGCGGCTGAGTCCTGAGGCGATCAACGCTCTCAAGGGCATCGCTTCAGACTCGCCGAAGAGCGGAAAAAGGAGACCCCATGAACCCAGTCCAGGGCAGCGCCGGCCGTTCCATCGTCACCCTTTCCAGCCGTGAGGTCTATCGCAACCACTGGATGCGCCTGCGCGAAGGCCGGATTCTCCGCTCAAATGGCGAGAAGGGCATCTATGGCGTGGTGGAAAAGGATGATTCCGCCATCATCCTGCCCATCGACGGGGGACGCATCTGGCTGGTGGAGCAGTTTCGCTACACCATCCAGGAGCGGGCGCTGGAGCTGCCCCAGGGCGGCTGGGAGATGGAAGTTGAAAATCCCGAAGACCTGGCGCGCGGCGAATTGAAGGAGGAGATGGGCCTGGACGCCGCCCAGATGACCTGCCTGGGAACTCTCTGGATCGCCTACGGCTTCACCCGGCAGCGGCAGCACGTCTTTCTGGCCACCGGCCTGTCGCAAACCGAACGAGACCCCGACGCCGAGGAGCATGACCTCATCGTCCGCTCCGTGCCAGTGGAAGAATTCGAGCAGATGATGCTCGACGGCGTGATCCGCGACAACTGCACCCTGGCGGCCTGGGGACTGTATCTGCTGTGGAAGGCGAAGCAGGGGTGATGTGGCATCATAAATGAGCGCAGATCATTGCAAGTCAACGCGAACCAGCCTGAGAGAGCTGCTTTGTCCGCTACTGAGAACTGTCAGGGTTCCTTCCATGACATTACCCTTCAATACCAGATCCCACTTTTCTGCTACAGCACCATCTTTCTCCCATATCAAATGGATAGCATCGCCCGTGCGGTACCAGTTTACAGAGGATGGCTTGGCTGGAACCCCACTGAGTACATCGCGCAACTGGACACGACCTTCAGGGAGGAATTGAACGAAAATTGGTTTACCATTGATCTCAAGATTTGGATCAGCCCATATACCGGGAATTGCCTTGACTGCGGGCTTTTGAAGTGATCGGGACTGCTTCAGAGGAGGCTGAATCACGGCAGCACGTTGTAAATGCCAAGGGTACTTCTCGCTCGATCCTGATTTCCACCATAAGCCTTCAACAATTTCTCCTTCCAGCTTCCCCTCATATACATATGCCAATGCATTCGGTTTAGTAACCCTAATAACTACATGCAAGTTATCGCCTGTAAGAAACCAACTCCAGTCAGCCATTGTAATGGGATCACCAGTCACACTGTTTAACCTTATGCTTACAGTACCCCCCGGAAGGAATTCAAAAAACTCCTGCCCCCCGTTTGTGGCGATATCGGAGTCGGCCCAGATACCCTTCAGCGCATCGACTGATGCTGCACTAGGTGGTGTTGCACTGATTGCTACCTTGGCAGATTGAGGATTTGAACGGTCCAGTCCCAGGGCACGGCGCAATTCGGGGAACATCATCGAGGCGGCTGTGGTTAATACCCCTAAAACCACAGTAGCAACTACTGTGAAGGCCGTCCACTTTTCGCTACGGCTCCATTGGTGCTTGACTCTCGCACGACGATCAATCTCATTTTGAGCTTTTAACCGCGCCTGAATATCTATAGGGTGGCGGGCTAATATCAGCCGCAATTCATCGTCTGTAAGCTCATGGAAGTCCGTTTCCACAACGAATTTGGCCTCCGGAAAGCAGCGTGGAATTGTATGCGAAGTAGACACTCAATTTCACGGCAGCATTAGCTTAACGCGTCTTACCCGCGCTCAGCCATCGGTATGTACGGCGAGGGGTAAACCGGGCCGATGTACTCGGCGCGGGGGCGGATGAGCCGGTTGTCGTCCAACTGCTCGATCACGTGCGCGGCCCAGCCGGCGATGCGGCTGATGGCGAAGATGGGCGTATAGAGATCGATGTCGATGCCCAGGGTGGCGTAGGTCGAGGCGGAGTAGAAATCCACGTTGGCGTTCAGCTTCTTGTCGGCGTTGATATAAAGCTCGATGGCCCTGGACATCTCGTACCATTTGGGCACGCCTGCGTCCTTGCCCAACTGCTCGCTCATCTTGCGCAGGTGGGTGGCGCGGGGGTCCTCGGTCTTGTAGACGCGGTGGCCGAAGCCGGAGATCTTCT
>Ga0182027_10004270_pt1 | contig 22240 bp, 20 predicted proteins | sample 712E1DmetaG_FD_121300 | JGI IMG/M metagenome (GOLD analysis project Ga0182027, IMG submission 121300) | Permafrost microbial communities from Stordalen Mire, Sweden - 712E1D metaG (Illumina Assembly) | ecosystem: Environmental > Terrestrial > Soil > Wetlands > Permafrost | place: Sweden... | reverse complement strand
CTAACCACCGGTTACACCGGTGGTTATTCAAATTATAGTCCTTCGGACTTAAACAGCAGACCCTAATTAATGACCTTTTTCTTTTTTGAAGAAAAAACGAACTCCTATGATACCAGCTACAATCAATAATAGGATTCCCCAAATTTGGAATAAGAATACTATTATTTCTTCAAGTATTCGCCAGCCTTGAACAATAGCATTTAGCAACCTTTTAAGTATATTAGGTTTGTAGCTGGATATGTAGTCAAAATTGGCAATGGTTTCTTTTACGATCACTGGTTTTTGATATATAAAAATGGTTAATGTGCAGTATTTTAACTGATCGTCTAATTCCTGTTTTTGAATATCCAATTCATCGGAATTTAATTTGCTGTCAAGCAATGTTTCTTCAGCATTTGTGGTTTCCTTTAATTTACTTTCTTTGTTATCTATGTGCTTAGTTTGACGCTGTTGGTATTTTTGTAAAGTTTGGTTTCTTTTTTGATTGGCTGCATATCTGAAAGTAACATCATCGAGTTTTATGGTTCGATAGTCAAGAAAAACCACATATTTATTTAACTCCTGGACCAAACTATCCAGGTTTACGTTGGGGACACGCAATATGAGTTGACTTTCAACTACTATTTGTCTGCTAATTAATATAGAGTCCTTGCTAATTCTGCTTCTCCCATAGTTCTCGTCTCTATTTGACAGGTTTGAGTAAGTTACATAACCGGCATAATGTGTGGCCAAATCTTCAATTCTTTCAGTTGTTTTTTGAACATTATTTACTTTGAACTTTACCTCTGCCGTTTTTATTAATTTCTTTTCCTTGGGTGCGGTGGTATTGAGATTGACATCTTTTGCAACAGTGGCTTCATTTGCAGCAGGAGCTGCCTCCTTTTCATCAACTACATTTGCAACTGCGTTATCTTTGTTTATAGAATCGATCCTCCATTGTTCATGTTTTTTAGCAGCTGAATTACAGCTTGTTAACCCGGCTAATAGGAACAGTGATATTCCTAACATTGATAAAGTTCTCATATTCGAAGTATTGTTTAGTATTTTAAATGCATGTATCAAATTTACTAATAACTTTTTAAGTTTCAAATAGAAGCTGGAAAAGCTATAAGTTGCAGGCTTAAAAAATAAAGTTGCTTATCTCAAACTCCAGGTAAATAATGTACATTTGCCAAATAACCGATTAAGAAAAATTTATAATGATACAAGCTGAAATTCATACCGCAAAAGGAGTAATGAAAGTTAACTTTTTCGACAAAGATGCTCCAAATACAGTTGCTAATTTTGTAAAACTAAGTAAATCCGGATTTTATAATGGATTAACATTTCACAGGGTAATTCCCGATTTTGTGATCCAGGGAGGTTGTCCAAAAGGAACAGGTGCAGGCGGCCCAGGCTATACCATTAAATGCGAGCTAACAGGCGACAACCAATATCACGACCGTGGCGTATTGTCTATGGCTCATGCAGGTAGAGATACAGGCGGATCGCAGTTTTTTATATGCCATAGCCGCAATAACACCAAACATTTAGACCGCCAGCATACTTGTTTTGGCAAGGTTTACGAAGGCTTAGAGGTGATTGATAAAATACAACAGGGAGACAAAATTGAGAAAATACTGATTATTGAAGAGTAGGCATTATCGCTTGGTTTATTTTATACTTTTCTTTTTCAATAATTCCTGCAAAGCATACATTTCATCCCTTAATTGGGCGGCTTCTATAAAACTCAGTTCTTTAGCAGCTTTCTGCATGGCTTTCTTTGCTCTTTCTATCGCTTTTTCCAGCTCTTCTTTGCTCATGTATTGTACTACTGGATCCGCAGCTACATCGATGTGTCCTGTTTCCACATAAAATTTCTCTTTTCCTTGTTTATCAACTTTATCGCCCATGATTGAGACAAGGGCCTTTTGTATTTGCTTTGGCGTAATGTTATGTTTTTCATTATACTTCAATTGCTTTTCGCGACGGCGATTGGTTTCATCAATAGTCCGCCTCATACTTTCAGTAATAGTATCGGCATACATAATTACTTTACCGTTGATATTACGGGCAGCACGACCCGATGTCTGGGTTAGCGACCGTTCCGACCGAAGGAAACCTTCCTTATCTGCATCAAGAATAGCCACGAGCGAAACTTCGGGAAGGTCAAGCCCTTCGCGCAGCAGATTGACACCAATAAGCACATCGAATTTACCAGCACGCAGCCCTTCCATTATTTCAACACGGTCCAGAGTGGCTACATCAGAGTGGATATAACGGCACTTCACACCCAGCCGGGTGAGATAATTGGTCAGTTCCTCTGCCATTCGTTTTGTTAAGGTCGTAACCAACACCCGCTCCTTGCTTTTAACACGTGCGGATATTTCTTCCATCAGGTTGTCGATTTGATTCAGGCTTGGGCGAACACTTATTACAGGGTCGAGTAAACCTGTCGGACGAAGTATTTGTTCTACAATAATACCTTCTGATCTGGCAAGTTCAAAATCGGCAGGAGTAGCGCTTACATATATGGTTTGTCCCACAACCGTATCAAATTCTTCGAACTTTAGGGGACGGTTATCAATGGCTGCCGGTAAACGGAAACCGAATTCCACTAAGTTTTGTTTACGTGAGTGATCGCCACCGTACATCGCCCTTACTTGAGGAACAGTCACATGACTCTCATCTATAACCGTGATAAAATCGTCCGGAAAATAATCGAGCAGGCAGAAAGGCCTGGTTCCGGGCTTTCTGCCATCGAAATACCTTGAATAATTTTCGATACCGGAGCAATAGCCCAATTCCTTGATCATTTCTAAGTCATACGTAACACGATCCTCGATACGTTTGGCCTCCTGCTGTTTGCCAATTTGTTTAAAGTATTCTACCTGCTTAAACAGGTCGTCCTGAATTTCACGGATTGCCCCTTGCATACGCTCACGGGTTGTGACGAAAATATTGGCAGGAAAAATAAGAACTTCGTTTAAAGCTTCAATTTTATGCCCCACAAAAGGGTCAAAAGAATAAATCTCCTCGATTTCGTCGCCAAAGAATATAATTCGGTAAGCAATATCGCTGGATGCAAGAAAAATATCAACTGTATCGCCCTTTACGCGGAAACTTCCCCGTTTAAATTCAATTTCGCTGCGATAATACAAGCTATCAACCAGCTTACGTAAAAACTGGTTGCGGGTAATTACCAGACCTTGTTTAATATAAATAGTATTACTTTCAAAATCCTCCGGATTACCAATTCCATAAATGCACGAGACTGATGAGACCACGATTATATCGCGCCTGCCCGAAAGTAAGTCAGAGGTTGTCCTGAGCCGGAGCTTTTCTATTTCTTCATTGATGGATGAGTCTTTCTCAATAAAGGTGTCGGTAACAGGGAGATATGCTTCAGGCTGATAATAATCGTAATAAGACACGAAATATTCTACGGCATTATGAGGAAAAAATTGCCGGAATTCACCATACAACTGGGCTGCAAGGGTTTTGTTATGACTTAGTACCAGCACAGGTCGTTGTAAACGCTGAATAGCATTGGCAATGGTAAACGTTTTGCCCGATCCGGTAACGCCAAGCAATGTATGATACTTTCGTCCTTCATTGATACCTTCCACCAATTGATCGATGGCTTGGGGCTGGTCGCCGCTTGGTACAAAATCCGAAACAATTTGGAATTCCATTCAGTATCCCCCAAAAAAATAAATAATCTTGCAAAGATACGGAAAAATAAAGGCTGATAAGTCTGATGAGATCAATTGATAGTTTGGAGTAAGTGTTTCTTAAAAGAGTGCACATTTTTAGAAACATTTCTCAAAATGTGCGTCTTAATTTTAGAAATCGGGAAACTTTTAGTTAATTGGCATAAATTCTGATTATATGTCTTGTATGCGGAATTTTTTGATCATCGGTTTTCTGTTCATAATGTATGGCTGTACAGGTTATCATTATGTTCCAAGCCCTCATTATGTACCTTTAAATACCGAAAAAGGAGAATTGAGCGTCTGTACAGGCCCAAATCATATCGAATTGGGCTATTCATTTGCAAACCATTTCTCATGCTTTGCATCCGGAAAATTACGAAGCACTGTCGGTGGCTTAAGTTTACAAGGAATGTTTAATAAAGAAAATTCAGGGGTAGAACGTAAAGGAGACGCTTCGAATGAAATAAACATCGGATTAAGTTATTTTAACAAGTTTAAGTTTTTAAGATTTGAGGTACTAGGTGGAACAGGTGTTGGTTCACTGGATTATGAACACACAATAGATCTTGTTACGGATTACGAGTTCAAACTGAATACTTCCAGACAAAATTTATTTATACAACCCAATGTAGGAGTAAAGATTGGTAATTATCTGGAAGCAGGTATTTCGGCAAAATTTTTGCGATGCAGATATTATGATATTAAAACTGAATTTATTCCAGGAAGTAATAGTGCAGACGTATCACCCGACACCTATTTTATTGGTAAAAAAAACATCGATGTATATTTTTTTGAAACTGGGTTAACCTTTAGGGCTGGGTTCAAAAATTTTAAAGCACAGGTTCAAATCATTCCGGAAATAGATTCGTCTAACACGCAAATAAAATGTCCGGAATTAGGTTTTTTTATAGGCTTTAATATGAATCTTAACGTATTGAAAATAAAAGAGAATAGTAAACCTAAGGTAACTGCACTTAGTCAATTTTAGCAAAGTTTACGAAATAATTTAAATAACAAAGCCCTTCCTATATAATACGTGGGTGGCTATCCATAATTTTTTTAAAGTCAAGACTACCTTTTCGGATATATTCAATTATTTGTTCTGGTGACATATTAACGATTTCAGCGTTTATCTTGTCCCTTATATCCCGCATTACGTATGAGCCGGTTTGTAGCCCTTTATTTTTCTAACATTGAGGCAATCTCAGTCTTTAATTTTGGCAAATGATTTATCACAATACTCCAAATTAAATCATCTGATATTTTATCATATCCATGCGCAATTCGATTACGAGTTTCAATAATCTTTTGCGCATTTTTTATCTCAAAATTTTTGTCCTTTTTTAGAATCCGGTTAATTGCTTCGCCAATTATCTCAATATCTCTTTCAACTGCGCGTTTTGTCTTTATATCTTTTGAATAGTCCTCAAATTTCTTTGGTTTATCCTCAAAGTAACTCTCAATCTCAGTAATTGATTGTAATATATCATAGAGCCAAGTTTTAATTTCGCTATCCATAAATAAGTTGCTTCCTTGAATCAATGGATTGCCTCAGATACGGGTTGTTTATTGCTTTATCCTCCAATAAATCCACATCACGTTTAAAAAGATTCTCAAGTAAATATTTTAAGTCAAAATAATTATCAGCGTAATCATATAAATCAACTCCTGTAAAATCAACGACAAAATCTATATCGCTATCGCTTTGAAATTTATTTGTCAAAACAGAGCCAAATGCAAATAGCCGTCCTACTTTGTGTTTTGCACACAAATCACGAATTTTGTCAATATTACTTTCAACCATGTTCATAAAGCAAATATACTTAAATAAGCAGAAAGGTCAAAAATGCCTGGATAATTTGGATTCAATTCTCTTGCGCAATAGATTAATTCGTCATTCGATGCGTTTTTTGAAATTAAACCAAGTCTCGTAATTACTTTTTTACCTGAACATCAGGTGATATATCTATGCAGATTTTGTCTTTCATTGGTATTTTAAAATCTCTTGCAAGAATATTTGTTGCCATTGTAGCGATTTTAATTCCTATTCCATCGAATTGTAGAAATCGTCTGACAATTGTTGCGCTGTGTAAGTTTTCTTTCCAAATTAAGGAAGCATTATCTTGATAGTAATTATGAATTCTCTGGATTCCGTTATAAAAACAATTAGCCATAATTTTATTAAATCGGTGCAAATTATTCTCTTGGAAGAAGTTTAATATTTCTTTTTGTGATAGTTTTTGTAGTCCTTTAAATGAGTGGTCATTAATCTTTTCGCAAATAATATATGTGATTCCCCATGCTCTTTCAGCTTTTATTTGTCTATCCATTATACAGGCTAAAACAAAATGATGAGGATAATTTATAATGTCATTTAATTTATCATCAATTATCTCTTCTTTCGTAAACTTTATAGGTACGAATGGTTTGTTCAATAAATCTTCTCCTTTTTGAATAAGATTTGCGATTATTGTATCCATTAGTTTAATGTTTGCTAACTCTTTTATAAGAAAAGGTGTCCGGTTTAATAATATCCTTCCGTATTTGTCCGTTAGTTGTTGATCCTTGTTCGTTATTCAATTTACTAAAACATAGTAACACTATCGAGTCCCAATCAACTCCAGCACCCCATTAATAAACGTCAGCGGATGAGCGGGATTGCCCGGGACATATAAATCAATTTTATACTTATTCAGAAAAGCTCTGTTTAATGCGGGGCTTCCTTCAAAAATTCCCCCGCTGATAGCATCTGTTCCCACCAGTATAATGATTTTCGGATCAGGGATAGCGTCATAACAAATTTGCAAGGCCTCTGCCATGTTTTCAGAGATAGGGCCGGTAATTACAATGCCATCGGCATGGCGGGGCGATGCCACAAATTCAATCCCAAAGCGTCCCATATCGAAGTTGACATTACCACAAGCGTTGAGCTCCAATTCGCAACTATTGTCACCTGCTGCCGAAACCTGTCGGAGCTTTAGAGATCCGCTGAAGAAATCGTGTATTTCTTTACGCACAAGGTCAGCATTTAATTTAACCGGCCCAGAGAGGCCTTCAGCAATGACTAACCGTTCTCTTTGGTTTGTCGATATTTTATAATCGGTTGTAAATCGGACTTTGTTTGGAAATTTTATAGAACACTCAGCACAAAAGGTGCATTTACCAATATCTATTCTTACCGGATTTGTTAAAATGGCATTGGTAGGGCAAATGTCTAATAAAGCAGCCTCATCAACTTTTTCTAAGCTAATTTCCGGCCTTCCCCTAAAAACTCCCGGCACCTTTGACTTTGTTACATCGGGTATATATTGCTTTCCTTGATGGTAAAGTATTTTCAGATTATTTAACATATTTTTTTAATTTTCAAATCACAGATCATGTCCACAATACGATAAATCAAAACTTTTATTACAGATAGGAAAATCGGAAATCTCATTATTTCTGACAGCCAAAGCTAATGCAAGCCAGTTATGAAAAGACGGATCCTTAATTTTGTAGTGGAGCAGGTCTCCTCTATCATCGGTAATTGCACAATGGCAGATTTCGCCGCGCCATCCTTCTATAAGCGAAATGACAAACATATTAGCATCTGGAACTCTTAACTCCGGTCTGCTTTTATTTTCTTCCGGAATATTCTGTAAAAGTTTCCTGATATAACCGATGGATTGTTTTATTTCTTCCTTTCGCACTTGTGCACGGGAATAAACATCGCCGTGCCGTTTAACAATAGGTTGATGATTTAACTCCTTGTAAAGGTCATGTGGATGAGAAGACCGGATATCCCTGTTTATACCACTTGTTCGTGCAGACATCCCTACTGTTCCTATGTTGGACGCATCGTCCCTGGATACAATGCCTGTTTTTTCAAAACGGCCTAATGCTGTAGGCAAGGAAAATGTTTCCTTACACATTTCATTAAAATCCGGTTCGTAATCATCTAAAACCTTTAATAATTTTTCAGCAAGCTCGTTGGAATAAGGAAAATTTGTTTTCCCTGCACGTATCAGGCTTTTTGCTAAACGGTTGCCACACCACTGCTGAAAATAGTTGATTACCGGAGTACGTAACCTGCCAAACACAGAACTTCCTAGCTGGTACGCAACATCGGTGCATATTGCGCTCATATCACCTGTGTGCACAGCTATTCGCTCAATCTCCAATGCAAGGGTACGGGCAAATTGTAAATCGCGGTCCGGGTTGAAACCACATAAGCTCTCCCAAAGGTTCACAAAAGCGGTTGTATGGCCGGTTACCGTATCACCTGCAATAGATTCTGCAAGGGTAATGCGTTGCAATATTTTTTTCTTTTCAAGGAACAATTGTTCAATGCCACGGTGTTGGTATCCAAGCTGAATTTCGAGATGGAGGATTTGCTCTCCGTTGCAAATGAAACGGAAGTGACCTGGCTCAATAATACCGGCATGAATAGGTCCCACCCCGACTTCGTGCAGTTCTTCACTTTCAATGTTAAAAAACGGGTAACCGGCTATTGTTTTTGAACTATCTGCCCTGTTAAATGGGTACCGTACTGGTTTAAGCCAGGGATGGTCAATGTATGTTATGTCGAAATTTTCGTGAATTTCCCGTTCAAATTTTTCAAATGCTAAGTGATGCGCAGTAAATGATGGCAATGATTGTCCGGCTTTCACATGCGACGAGGAGACATAAATAGTTCCTTCGCCATCATTTGCAATGCAGCAAATAAGTTTGATTTGCCCCTGGTACGAAAGTCCGTAATAATTAACGCAATGATTTTGCGTTTCCTTGAGTAACGAAGTATTATGCTCCAGAAACTGCTCATATTCCAGCAATGGAATAGACGATAAAGGAACACGCTGATTATTCTTTACAGTTATACAATTCATCGTTTAATGCGGTAAGTTTATAATTGCCTCGTTAATTAATGATACAAATACTGCCGGGGGATTAAGTCCCAGGTAAATTACTAACCCAAGGAGGATATACTGCGAAAGCGATTCTACAGGGCTAATTTTTTCAATGTGAGAATCATCAAAATTTACAGGTGGCAAAAATATCAAACGGAAGAAATTTTTTCCTAAAGCCCATATCGCCATTGTAAGAAGAATCAGGATTGGGATTAGCAACCAGATATAATGACTTGAAAACATGGCCCTGAAAATCATAAACTCGCTGATAAACATCCCCGATGGTGGCATTGCAGTGATACAAATAAAAACAAACAATATCACTATTGCCCCGGGGGTATAATATTTAAAATAGCCACCTGTATCCCTTATCATGTAACTCTTATAGATACGATGTACTTGTTGTATCTGGTAAAAAACACTGGCTTTTGTGAACGAATGAAATATGATATGAAGGAAAGCGGCATAATATCCAATACCTCCAACACCAAGACCTATGGCAACTATACCCATGTTTTCCAAACTGGAATAGGCCGACATCCTTTTAAAATGATTTACCCGAAGAAGATAAATAGTAGCTACAAATACAGATAATGCACCGGCTATAATCAAAACATGGTTTGCCCAAGGCGCTATAGATGTTGAGGCAATAACAGAATACATGCGAAAGATAGCTATAAAACCCACATTCATCAAAGTAGTGGAAATAAATGCACTAATGGGAGGAGGAGCAACCGTATGGGCATCTATACAAACGGTATGCATTGGGAACAAACCCATTTTAGCGCTGAACCCGACCAGTATAAATAGAAATGCAAGTTTTAACCAAAAAGGATTGAATAAACCTGCATGATGTATAAGGGATCTGTAAGAAAGATCGACAGTACCGGCTTCCTGTGCTGAAATACTGAGAAACAGAATACCGATAAATGCAAAGGTAATCGCTATGGAACACACAAAAAGATACTTCCATGCTGCCTCAATGGCATATTCGGTGCGTTCATGAAAAATTAATATGGTGGCTGCAAATGTGGTTATTTCAACAAAAGCCCATGTCAACGCAATGTGACTGGACAAAAATACACCCGTTTGCGCCATCACTAAAATGCTGAATGCAGAATAATAGATTGCTTTTACGCGGGATGATGAGGGATGATGTTTCAGGTAACCAACACTGTGATATGAGGATGTCGTAGTAAGTATGCTTAGAACTATCAATAGGAGTAGTGCCGCGGCATCTGCTGTGAAATATCCCAATTCTTCGGAGCGAAAGTGAACACACTCGTAAACTGTTATCCCCCACTGTAAAACATTAAAGAGTACGATTAAAATATGGTGTAGTTTTTTCTCCCTCGAAAAAAACAGGAGGCCGCTAAGAGCAGCAGCGATTATGAAATAATATGCAAGCATCTAATTTTTAATTTTTAATTGTTAATTCAATCCCTCAGCTGACTGAGTTTATCTACATCCGGTTCTTTAAACACGTCGCCTAATTTATTGACAAAAATTCCCAGGATCAGCACACACACGAAAAAGTCGAGTAGAATGCCTGTATTTACCAACATAGGCATTTCATTTCCAACGGCCAGTGATAAAATAAACACCCCGTTTTCAATTACAAGAAATCCCATAACATGCGTAATAATCTTCCCCCTTGTTATGATTATATAAAGACCTGTCAATAATGTTGAGAGTGCCACTATAAAATAAATTTTATTCAGGTGATGGTCATTAATAGTGTTAGAAAGAAAAAAAGTTGAAATAATGATAGTGGTTACAATTACGAGGGAAATAAAGTTCGGCAGATAAGGCTCTACCTCACGGGTCATCCTGTTTCGTTTAATTATGTAATTCAGAAATATAGGAACTGTAAAGACTTTAACAATAATTGTTTCAAGCAAAACAAACACAAGGTTGAGTGTATTTATTTCGTTCAGTTCAATGAAACTGACCCCGAATAATAAAAGCCCCTGAAAAGCAAGTATCTTAATGTAGCTGCTCATACGATTGGCAATACTCATATAAATCAGCGACATGGTGAATGTAATTAATAAAACGTTTATCATATTATCAATTTGAAAGTATATTAATTTGAGAATTTGAAAATGTACCAATTTGAAAATGCTCTAATTTGAGAGTTTGGGAATGTACTAATTTGAAAATGCACCAATTTGAGAGTGCATTAATTTGAGAATTAATTTCATCCATTTTAAAATTTCCAAATTGTCTCATTTTCAAATTATTTTTATTAAATAAATTTCTTCATTATCAATAAAACTCCAAAAAATATTAACAGTGATATTGAAGTAAGTGTAAAAATAAACTGTGCATTGTGGCTCATCCTGAACCTTGCCGAAAACGATTCAAGAACGCCAACAATTCCGGCAAATATTATTTGAATTGCAAAAAATAGGGGCACGGTATAGTATAATGGGAGCTTATCCACAAAAAAATTAGCAATAAGCGCACCATACATGGCAAACTTGAGGTTGGTGGTATAAAGAATCAACCCAAGATCAAAACCGCTATTGTCAAGGATCATCACTTCATGTACCATAGTCAATTCAAGATGCGTTTTAGGGTCATCAATTGGCATACGGCTGTTTTCAATCATGGCAATCATAATGAGCACAAAGGTTGCCAGCGCTCCTAAGGCGTAAGAAATGTACGATCCAAAATGTAAATTAATAAAAATATCATGAAAAGAAGTATAGCCTGTCAAAAGTGCAAATGAACCCATAAGAATGAAAAAAGCAGGTTCGACAAACATGGAGTATAGTGCTTCCCGGCTTGCGCCCATGCCTTCAAAGCTACTTCCTGTATCCATTGCCGATATAATCATAAAAAATTTTCCAAGGCCGAGCACATAAGCAAAGAACACAAAATCAGCATTAAATGAAATGATACCTTTATACAGCCCAAAAGGAATCACCATACATGCCATTATCACTGAAGCAAAATAGATGCTTGGCGCTATTTGAAAGATGAAGCTGGTTGTATGGCTATACACAGCTCCCTTTTTCCACAAACGAAAAATATCTTTCATCGGTTGAAATATTCCAGGCCCTTTTCTTCCGGAGGCAAGACTTTTTGTGCGGATAATAATACCCGTGAAAAAAAAGCTTACCAATACAATCAGTGCGAAACTTATCATAGTTTACAGTTGATTTAAAAAATGAATTAATAATTTAACAGCATCAAACAAAAACGGCAGTCCTATTACCAGTGTTATAAAACCAATGCCATAAAGCACATAATACTGTGGGTTGCCGTTTTGCAGAAATCTGAATTTGCCAAAAACATATTTTATCTGCTTCAAAGGAGAATCAATGAGCCATTTCTCAATTTTATCATACGGATGAATTTCGTGCCAACCCTTTTTCGGGAAAATGCCTGTGATCTCTCTTTTCTCTTTATGAAGGGAAAGCAATGGCTCTGCCAGTTTACGATAGGTGCGCACAAAAGAACTGGCAGTGTACTGCATTTTACTCGTGTCGCCAACATATCCGCAACCCCACGTGGACGAAAAAACTACAGACTTTTGAGTTGTAATTTTTTTACGCACCAAAAAGATGACCCCTGCCAATGCTATAAAACCCACAGCACACCAGCTTATATCTCTCATTGTGTAAGCAATATTCAAAACCGGTTGTGTCACTTCATTGACAATGTTCAATTTATCAGTGTACAATTTTATTGGCCCTGAAAGCAATTGAAGGAAAAAAACAGGGAATAAGCCAATTGCAACAATCAATCCCATTGTCATATACATTGGGATAAGTTTACTTGTGTTAGTTTCTATGGGTTGAAGAGATGAACCATCCCGTGAATTGCCCAAAAAAACTGAACCAAATGCTTTAGTAAAGCACAATAGGGCAAGTCCACCTATAAGCACCAGTCCGAAAACAGCAAACAAAAAAGATAGCACAGGAAGCAAACTACCACCAATCAATCCGTTAAATAAACCTGAATAAATAAGGAATTCAGAAATAAAACCATTAAAAGGCGGAAGTCCGCAAATAGCCAACGCAGCTGTCAGGAATAAAATTGAGGTGTGAGGCATCCGCTTAACCAAACCTCCCAGCCGTTCAATGTTTACTGTATGTGTTATCTGATACACGTTGCCAGCCCCATAAAACAAAAGCGATTTAAAAAGTGAATGATTCAATACATGCAGCATTCCACCTGCAAATCCAAGTACTGTCAGGAGATGGTTATTGGTTCCTATTCCAATAGTTCCCAGCCCTATCCCGATGCCAATAATCCCGATGTTTTCAATGCTGTGATATGCAAGCAGTTTTTTCAGGTTGTGCTGAATGATGGCAAGCATCACCCCGTATATTCCTGAGATAACTGATATAAAAAGTATGATAAATCCTACGATCGTGTAATCCGTTTTAATCAAAAGAATAATCCTAAGAATTCCATAAATGCCTATTTTAATAACTACACCCGACATCAGGCCAGACACATGCGCAGGGGCAGCAGGATGGGCATAAGGAAGCCACGTGTGAAAAGGTACAAATCCTGCCTTAAACGCAAAACCGGTAAAAAAGCAAAGAAATAAAGCTACTCCCGTCAGTGGAGAGAGAGTTGAAGAAAACTGGCTGATGGCATTAAAGTCAAACGAGTTTGTCCGTGAGGCCACCCAAATAAACCCCAGCGACAAAAATACAATAGCCAAATGGGATTGAATAATATAATTAAGGCCTGCCTTTATAGTGCCGTGTTTGTAATGTTCGAAAATAACAAGCATAGCTACTGATAAAGCCATTGTTTCCCAGGCAACTAAAAACGCAAGTGCATTTTGAACCATACAAATAAACGTAAGCATGGATTGGGCAAGCAAAAAAGCAATGCAATGAAGCGTTATGTTGGATTTTTGTTCCCTGTAAGATTTCATATACTGCAAACCATACAATGCTGCGGTAATAAATGTAAAATTGATAACCAGGATAAACCAGCCTGACAGGGCATCCATACGAACAGCAATATTGCCGGTTGTATGAGTGCCCTGAAAAATAATTTCTAAAGGAGTCCCTAACAATACTTTCAAGGCAAGTATCCCGCTTAGCACAGCATTCACTATCACAACCGAAACTGTTGTGATACCTTTCCATTTCATTTTTAGAAAAGGCATCAGCAAAAGTGTTGATAACAGAACCAGGAAATATGCTATCATTATCATCATCATATCCAACCCAATGATGTACCTAAAAATATTAAAAGAATGAAAAATACTCCATACAGCACATACATTTGAATTCTGCCGTTTTGGATAAACCCGAAGTAACTCATGCCATGTATCAATCTATTGATGAATGCATCAAAAATATTGCTTTCAAAAAAATCAATATAGTGAGATGAATGGTTTCTAGTCTGCGGGAAGATTTCTCCTGTCGTAAGCTCGGTATACTTTTTCTTTTCAGTTACCAAAACCCCAAAAATCTTACCTAACGTTTTCGAAAAAGACTTGCCAGTGTATTGCATCCGGGTGTTGGGCGCCAGATAACCACAACCCCATGTAGAAGCATATTTTACTTCACGTTTTCGGGTTGCAAGAAACCTAATTACAAAAACTAACCCAACTACAAATAAAAACAAGAAAAAGTACAAACTAATATTAGATAATAGGGGCAAATAGGCGAAGAATTTTGAGCTATCCATTGGTACATTTGAAGAAAAACCTCCGCCCAATAATGTTCCAACTAACCTTAAAAAAAAGCCCGGAACAAAAGCCACAGCAAGCATCACTGTTACAGTCATGTATTGAGGTATCAGCATCAACACTGAAACTTCCTGAGGTTCGTGATGGAGATTCTGCCTTGGTGTGCCTAAAAATATAGTTCCAAATGCTTTGGTAAAAGTAAGGATTGAAATACCGCCAATAATACTCATCCCTGCAAAAGACAATACCATGAGGAGGACCTGGGCAATGCCAGCCGAATGTATTCCATCAAGCAAACCACAATAGATTAAAAATTCTGAAACAAATCCATTGAATGGGGGAATCCCGCCTATGGCAATAGCCCCGATTAAAAACATTACTGCTGTATGTGGCATAGTTTTAATAAGTCCGCCCAATTGATCCATATCACGGGTGTGTGTTTGCTGATAAACCGACCCTGCCGAATAAAATAGCAGAGACTTGAATAAAGAATGATTAAGCACATGTAACAAAGCGCCGCCAAAACCAAGGTAGTAGAGTAGGCTCTGGCCTTTCCCCATACCAATCAGACCCAGCCCTATACCAATGCCGATAATACCAATATTTTCAATAGTACAGTAAGCTAACATTTTTTTAAAATCCCTGTGTACGGCGGCATTCATAATGCCAAACAGCCCTGTCAGTAAGGACAGGATCAGAACAACTTCACCTAAGAGGATATAATCAGCTTTTAAAAAAGATATTATCCTGAATATACCATAAATACCCATTTTCACAATTACCCCGGACATTACCCCAGATACATGCGAAGGTGCAGCTGGATGAGCGTGGGGTAGCCAGGTATGCAACCCCATAAACCCGGCTTTCAATCCAAAACCTAAGAAAAAAATGATGAATAGCCAGGTATTGACATTGGTGCCAAAATAAGTTGCTATACCTTTGAAATCAAATGTGCCTGTCTTAAAATAGGCCCAAATAAATGCAACTGTAAGTAAAATGACACTCAGGTGCATTTGAACCATATAATTTATACCCGCTTTAAGCACCTGTGGGTTTGTATGATCAAATAAAACCAGTAACAATGACGATAATGACATTACTTCCCACACTATTAGAAAAGCAATGCTGTTTTGAACCATACAAACCCATAACATGGAGGATTGAAAAAGAATAAACAACACCCAATGCATTGTTTCTATTGAATGTTGTGATTTATAAACTTTTAGGTATCCAATGCCATATATGACCCCGGTGGTAGTTACAAAGTTTATAATAAGCATAAACCATGCTGACAATGCATCAATTCTTAAGGGTATGTTGCCTATAAAATAACCTCCGCCAATATTTAACTCCAATCCATTTGTTGTAATGCCCGTAACTGCTATCAAACTGGTAACAATGGAAATGGTAACTACGCTTATCACCGCCAGAAGGGGTCTTAATTTGCTTGTAACAAATAATAACGCAATTATACCTGCTAATAAAACTACAATATGTGCTGTAAAAAGAAAACCTGTTAACTCAAATCCGTCCAATACCATCATCCTGCAATTAATTCTTCCGCTTTTAAAAAAATAAGGCGCAAAGTTAAAGTAAAAATAAGGATATAATTTTGAGAGCGGTCAAAAAATTACTATTAAAAATCCCAAGGAATTAATTATGATTTCGGAATTTTATTAGCCTGATTAATTCATAAATTTGCAAATTAATAAAATGAAAGCATTCTATGAAAAGGTTATCGTTATTCTTTATGTTCTTTTTAAGCAGTGTTGCAGTTCAATCTCAGGTAATATCCAGGAGTTCGTTTATCAAGGACATGCAATGGGGAGTTGATTATCGCATTCATCTTACCTTATTCAATGATTCAAGCTATACCATTAATGTTGAAGATATGATTCATTCGCGGGTAGTTACCGACAGCCTGCCAAATGATTTTGTGTATTATCCGGTAATGCTCGCCCGCGATTTTGTGGATAAGTTGAAAGATAGCAAGAACTTAGAGATGAATACTTCGATTACATCGGGCAATAATTCTTCAAAACCTCTAACATTGTGGAGCGCCCTACACTATTCAATCGGTGGCGGATGGGTACACTTTGTAAATTGTTTGCTATATTCATTGGAAACCAGATATTTAAGCTTAACCGCGCCTTTAATGGAACGCCCCAAAACGTCCTGGAAACCTCACCCGGCTACCAAAACATATAAGCGCACCAGAAAATGGAAATACTATGTTCCGGTAGATCAAAAACAGGCACAAAAAGAATATGCACGAAAATCAAAAGAAAACCTGCTAACTGATTTGCATGATGTGCCTGTGGATTTTATTAAGTTATTCCTTCAAACTAATAACCGCGAATATCAGCAAATTATTATCTCTCATGATAGCCGTAAACAGGCGCGTATTGATTTGGTAAAACTGCTGCTTGGTTCGAATTACCTTAGTGAGCCACAAATCAGTTATATTAAAACTATGGTACAAAAGGCTATACTCCAATATTCTTATAACCAATTACCCACAGTAATTGTATTCGACGACCTGGAAGCAGCTGTTGTAATGTCGCTTAACGAAGCGGGTTATAATCTCGAAAAAATTGTGTTCCGTAATGAACAACATCTATCGCAAGATGAGAAGATTGAAAGGCAAGAAAAAATAGAACTCACCATTCATACCATAAATAGGGTAAACCAAAAAATACTGGAAGAAAGACTAAAAAAGTATTATCAATAGAAAATTATTATTACTCATTGTCTAAATACTTGTTCATTATGTCAACAAGTTGTTGTTGGCTGAAGGGTTTTGCGATATAATCACTGCAACCATAAGATATTGCCCTTTCCTTGTCTCCTGGATGGGCATAAGCAGTTTGGGCAATTATATGTAATTTCGGCCTGAATTCTTTGATTTGTCTGGTTGCTTCAAAGCCGTCCATAATTGGCATTTTTACATCCATTAATACCAGGTCTATTTCCGGATGATCTTTGCAGATATCTATGGCTTCAGCGCCATTCAGCGCCCGGATTATAACCATGTTCAAACCCGATAGTACTTCTTCTAACAATAAATAGTTAAAATACTCATCTTCGGCAACAAGTATTGTTTTTGTAGTGTTGATATTTACTTTTTCTTCCTTGCTTCCCTGTAGGCCTTTTGAGGGTAACTCATGAACAGGCTTATAAGGTATAGTGAAATAGAAAATTGATCCTTTCCCAGGTTCGGATTTTACCCATATTTTACCTCCCATCATCTCTACGTAAGATTTTGATATAGACAACCCCAATCCTGTTCCACTATAAACCTTTGCGATGGTACTATCAACCTGGTAAAAACGGTCAAAAATTTTCTCATGCATTTCAGATGGAATTCCAATGCCTGTGTCTTCCACAAAAAATTCTAAGTGTTCGCCTTTTAATATATAACCAAATTGCACTTCCCCTTCATTGGTGAATTTAAAGGCATTGCCTATAAGGTTTAAAAGGATTTCTATAAGTTTGGTCTCGTCGGCATAGATTAAAGATTCATCATCCGGTAATTTTGTTTTAAAGCCGAGAGATATCTCTTTATCAATCGTTTTACGTTGGAATTGTTTCAATAAATTATCGAATATTCCATTTACGTCCGTTTCTTTTTCGTTGACTTTTTCCTGTCCTGCTTCAATGGTGGCAATATTGATAATATCAGTTATAATGGTTAGCAGTTGGTTGCTGTTTTCACAAATAATATCAATGAAAAATTTTCGTTTATCAGCTGGCAGGTCAGGATCATTCATGAAAGCTGAAAACCCAATAATTGCATTCATGGGGGTCCTTATTTCATGCGAGATGTTGTGAAGGAAGGCAGTCTTTAACCTGTCGTTTTCTTCAGCCTTTTCTTTGGCTTTGATCAATTGCTCCTCGGCCAGCCTGCGTTCAGTGATATCGTGAACTATGGAGTATAATAATTTTTCGCCTTTAACCTGGATTGGCCCACTAAAGACATCCACATCGCGGATATCCCCGTTGGCCAGCTTATGCTTTAAATAATACAGATTACTTTTGCCAGGGCTAGCCGTTTCCATTTCGGTGTTTAGTTTTTCACTTACGGTACTGTTGATTTCTGACATCTTTTTCATTCTCAGTTCTTCACGGGTAAAGCCATAATAAGTACATGCTGCAGGATTTGCATCTACAATTTCGTCAGTAGCAGGATTAATAAGAAGCATGATGGTATGATTGTTTTCAAAAATGCTTCTGTAACGTTCTTCGCTTTCAACAAGGGCTTCCTGTGTTTTCTGTCGTTCAATCCGGTTTTTTTTCTGGTCTAAAGCATTTATGACAGCAGGCCCCAATCGTTTAATATGTTCTTTTATCACATAATTGGTAGCCCCTAATTTCATACACTTAACTGCAGTGTCTTCATTCATAGAACCTGTTAAGATAATAAAAGGGGTAAACGGAGTTTTTTCCAGGGAAAGCTTTAGCGCTGTAAGCCCATCAAAGCGTGGCATACTATAATCAGAAATCACGATATCCGGGACAAATTCATCGAGCATCAGTAAAAAATCTTCAGGTGTTTCAACCCTTTCAAATTTGCAAGGGTCAAGGACTTTTTGCACCTCCCTTTCCGTGAGATCGGCATCTGAAGGCATATCTTCAACAATTAAAACCCGATATGTTGTCTCCATATTCTATAACTTAAAAGGTTTATTTGCTTGAACCTTCAATTTACAACAATTTTTTTGTTTAGCGGATATTTTAGAACCCATTATTTTGGGGGTTCGTTCACTACAAGCCAGAATAATCCGGCATTGGTCATGGCCATAAGAAAAGCATCAAAATCGACCGGTTTAACTACGTAACTATTGACACCTAATTCATAGGCCGCCTTAATGTCGGGATCCTCACGTGACGAGGTTACCACAACAACAGGTACCTTTTTTGTGGTATCGTTGGTTTTAAGTGCTTTTAAAACTTCAAGTCCACCTAATTTTGGCAGTTTCAGGTCAAGAAAGATTACCTTGGGCGGTTTTAAAATATTACGTTCAGCGTATTTACCACGACAAAATACGAAATCGAGCGCTTCTTCGCCATCTTCAACTACAAATATCTGATTGGTAAGATTTTGTTTTTTTAATGCCCTGATGGTTAATTCTGCGTCATGGGGATTGTCTTCAACAATCAGGATGTCAACTGGGGTCATCTGGTTCATTGTTTTTGGTATTTAAAGGTTTATTGGTTTTTGAATCGGGCAATGAAAAGAAGAAGGTAGCGCCTTTATCTGTTTCGCCCGTAGCCCATACCTCACCACCATGTCTTTGGACTACGCGCTTTACAATGGCAAGCCCCACACCTGTTCCTTCAAATTCCTTTACATTATGCAGGCGATGAAAAACTCCGAAGAGTTTGTCGGCATATTTCATATCGAAACCAGCGCCGTTATCTTTGATACAATAAACTATACTTCCGTTTTGAGTTTTACTTGTAATTGAAATCACCACCCTTTCATGTTTAGAAGTGAATTTGATCGCATTTGATATTAAATTTATCCATACCTGTTTTAACATCGCAGGATCGCCCAATGCATTATGCAATTTACCAAGCCGGAAATCAATTTTTTGGCGCATTTCGGGTGTGGTAAGTTCAAGGTAAATTGAATTGACCAACTTCGTCATGTCAATTTGAAAACATTGCATTTCTGTCCGGCTTAAACGTGAGAATGAAAGGAGGTCGTCAATCAATTGTCCCATTCGTTGGGAGTTTTCGCGAATCACAGAGCAGACTCTTTTTCCCTCGTCATCAAGTTTTGTGTTATAATCTTCAAGAAGGATACTGGTAAATCCGTCAATTGCCCTAAGAGGAGCGCGGAGATCGTGCGAAACAGAATAGGAAAACGCTTCCAGTTCTTTATTAGCGATTAGCAATTGGGCAGTGCGCTCTTCAACTCTCTTTTCAAGGTTGGCATTGAGTTGTTTAATTTCTTCCTCAGCACGTTTTTTTTCGGTAATATCCTGCACCATTGCAATATAATATACAATGTTACCTTCTTTATTGTGAATTGGAGTTGTGACTAAGTGTCCCCAAAACAACTGACCATCTTTTTTTAAGTATTGTTTTTCTGTCACATATTGGGTCACCTCGCCCCTTGCCATTGCTTCAACATAATATTTATCTGTATTAACCTGATATTGAGGCGTTATATCTGCAAAGGTAAACTTTGTCAGTTCATCCTCAGTATAACCGAGCATTTGGCAAAATGCAGGATTTGCGGCCATAAAACTGAAATTTGAATCAGAAAGGGCAAGGCCAAATTGTCCTTTTTCAAAAATCATCCTGAACCGCTCCTCGCTCTCACGCAGTTCTTTTTCTTTTAAAAATAATTGTTTATATATCTCCTTTTGTCGGATATTAAATAGCATAGCGGTGGTAGCCATTACAGAAATTAAAATAATAGCGATAACAATTAGCACCACAATCATTCTATACCTTAATTCGGAAAAAATTTCGCTATTATCAACCTTGGCCACCATGTACCATTGGGTCCCGGGAATTGAATCGGAATATGCCAGCACCGCAACTCTACGGTAATCAATGCCTTTGTAAATTCCTTGATAGCCTTTAATAGCCCTAACAGCAGGTAAGTTTTCATTTGAAAGGGGTAATCGTAATTTTAATGCAGTATTTTTAATATGTTTTAACTCATTCAGAAAAAGGACACTGTCACCTTCTTTTCGAACAATTAATGTTTCGGATGTTTTGCTTGGCGTTGGCCAGGATTGTATAAGAGGATATAAATATTCATTGGGATTAATGCGGAAAACCAAAGCCGCGATTAAACTATCTTTCTCATTAACTACCGGTGCAATAATATTTAAATGAGCTACACTATCTGCGGGATTAAGATAGAAATCTGAAAAACCAATTTTCTTTTGGGTCACAAATGACTTGATGAACTTAATAGTGGCTGTATCGATTTGGCTGAACGCTGTATCGAGCGTAAAAAGAAGATCGGCTTTTAACGAGGTAAGAAAAATATTTTTGTATCCATGATTTTTTTTCAACGGGGCGAGTGTTTGACAAAAATATTCTTGCGATAGAAGCCTATTGGTATGGTCCAGTAATTGATGGGCATGTTGGATGAATATATAATTTGTGGAAAAAAACTCCGCTTCAGCTAACCTTTCTTTACGCCAATCGTTAATTTGTTTAATCTTCATTTTGGCAATTGCCTCTAACTCCCCGTATTTTTCCTTGCGGATAACAATTGCCTCGTAATGGTAATACAGATAGCCGCTAAACAATAATAAAACAGACATGGCTGCACCGACCCATAGCAGTAATTGCTTCTGTGCTCTTGTATGTATTTTGTTTATAATCATTTACTATGCAAGAAAAACATTATGTCAGGAGGCTATCGTTCAAATTTGGCACAAAATCCAAATTTGACGAGGTTTAATCCTGGCTTAAATCAGGATTTACCATATCTTAAATAGTTGACTTAATAATAACTTTGGGAAAAGATATATAAATTTACATAAAAAAATTAATAATTATATCATATCCTATTGAAAAACAAAGTTAAAACTCTTTTTCCTTATTTTTTGCGGGCTGGGTAGGTTCATGAAATGATCGGTTACTGAATATAAAATTTCTCAATCGCGAATAATTTTAGTGCTTTTAGAAAAACATGCCCAGGCGATAACTGTTTTTTTTCAAAAAAAAGATTATATATTTGCACGCTTCAAATATAATTCTATACAACCAATTCATTTAAACGCATGATACAGAAAGGGTATAAAGCAGTTACAGCGGAAGAGGCAGTTAAAGTGATCAAGGATGGGGACAGGATACATTTGAGCAGTGTTGCTACCGCGCCACAAATTCTTATCAAAGCACTATGCGACAGAGGCAGGGCTGGAGAGATCAGGAACATTAAAATTAATCATTTGCATACCGAAGGCCCTGCACCTTATGCAGATGCCGAATTTGAAGGAATTTTCCAGTTAGATTCTTTT